>Ga0307508_10000005_pt1 | contig 286511 bp, 250 predicted proteins | sample 9_EM_MG_FD_203089 | JGI IMG/M metagenome (GOLD analysis project Ga0307508, IMG submission 203089) | Populus trichocarpa ectomycorrhiza microbial communities from riparian zone in the Pacific Northwest, United States - 9_EM | ecosystem: Host-associated > Plants > Roots > Unclassified | place...
CCGGGGAACAGGTCCTCACCAGGTGCTCAAGGCACAGGGGCTCTTGGTTGCTCCCGGCGGGTCGGCCCGTTCGACCAGTCTCACCAAAGACTGCTTTACGAACTCCAAAAGGGTACAGGGGCTCTTACCGCGAATTCAACTCGTGGAGAGTCCCCCTCACCCGAAATTCACTATCGCGAATTTCGACCTCTCCCCGCAAGCGGGGCGAGGTGGAGCAAGCGGCGCATTCCCCGATTCAATCGAGAGCCATCGCGCTCTAGCAGACTTATTCCAGTACCATTTTTCGGTCTGAAGTTTGCGGCGAGGTGTGCGTCTGTTGAACATCGAGCGGTGTTCCTGTCCGCCGCGCACCAGAGATGTGGTGACCACACACCGATCTCGACGGTGCGGGTCGACGACCCACAATCGAACCACAATCCGAAGTGAGAGTGCCACGATCGCTCACGACTGGCCGGTAACGCCTGGGCGAAGCGACGGCTGGATTATTTTCGAAGATCTAATGCGTGCAGTTTCACCAGTGAACAGCGAGTAACTTCCATGCAGCGAGTGATTGTCTTGGCTATTTCCCTGATCGCAGTTTCAGTCGTCATTTGTGGTTCGGCGCAAGCCAATGAGCGAGGCCAGTGCAGGAAGAAGATGGGGTGGACCAACGAATATGCATCGACCATCACTTCAAAATCCAACCCCGGCCTCTACATGGCTTTTCAGGATTGCGTCAGCAAGCTGGCGGCTGCGAAGAAGCACTGACGTCACATCGTTGCCGTGACGTTGCGCCGGTCAAGGCGCAGCGTTGGTCCGCTGATTGTAATCGTTCGGACAGGGACCGATTTGGCACGCGATACCAAGTGAGCCGCAGCGTGAAGGATGGAATGTTGAATCTTCAAGATGACCATACTAAGCGGCGATCATCTTTTGAATTGCGATGGGCTCGGTTAGCACCTTGGTTCCGCCAGCTGCGACTCCGGTCTTAAAGATGCTCATCCAATAATCTTTACTCTGTTTAGAACCAAACACGGTTCCGGAAAGATTCCGGTCAATCCAGCAAGGGAGTCCTCGTACATTCTTCAGAAAAATCCTGAGCCGACTCCAAAGGGCGTCGGGATGTTGAACTTGCATTAAGCGTTCAGGATCGAGATGCTCGCCCGTGTACGCATAAAAATTCTTGATGACAAGCGCGACGTATTCCAACACCGCGTGCATGATTTCTTCTCTAGTCAAGCGGTGCGCAGCCAAATGCTTTTCAGATATCGGCTGGTTCTGTTGAACGCGATACTCAATCCGAGAAATTGCGGATTCTGCCTCCCAATATCCGATTAGAAATTCTTCGGCGAAGAGATTCATTAACTGAACTAGTTGATGACGTTCGAGAAAGCGCGGGTTTTTCCCCTGATCATCTAAGTGGTTCAGAGGAACGTCGAGCGGTTTCAAATAGAGAAACGTTGAAAAGAACGTCTTCTCAATCGCGGAGTAAGATATCGGGCGTTCGATTCCTTTTCCCGCCATCTCAACGTAGTCCATCATGCGATTGTCGGGGTCGATGCTGATAGAGTTTCGCAAGGCGTCGAGTACGTATTTCTGGGTTTCGCGGCGCGAGCCTTTAAAATGTGATACCAGGTCGCGTTCGGAAAAAGACTCGTCGTCTTCTGAAAGACTTTTTGCGTGGCGATATTCTATCAGCCGCTCTCGATAGAGAGCATTTCCTAGGTGGCGTTTGACAGCCATATCGAAAGCGACTTGTTTCAGCGTATCTCCAGCATTGGTGTTGGCCTGCAGAAGAATCTTTAAGTCAGGTTGAACAAAGACGCGAATAGGTAATTCTGTCACGCCCAAAAGGATTTGCGCAGCGGCCTTGTGCTGACCATCGAAGACCTTTAAAGGTCCTTCGTCGCTTGCGTTCGGCGCCCACCACGCTAATGCGACATGCAATTGGGGGCGACCCGCATAAAATTCTTCAATCAACCCCTTGAGGCTTCCCCCGATGGTTCGAGGATTTATGCGATCATCATGGTGTAAATACTGAATCGGGAATACACCGAAAAAATAGCGCATCTTACTCTTTGGGTCGGTAAAAAGCGAAGCGCGACGAATTGAAGGGTCACTAAAATCCGCAAATGAATAATGCGCTTCGTTGTTCGAGATTTTGATTTTCAACTGTCGCGATTCGCCACCAACGCTGGCAAGCACGTCATGCAACGTCGCTCCTCGTCCGCTTTCGTCACGTGCCGTCTCCTGAAGCTGCGCAAAGCGATGGAGAAGGCGCGCGAGTTCTAGATTGGCAGAGCTTTTGCGCTCGTTGCAGATGGAATGCATCAGCGCAAAGTTCATTGGATCATCAGCACCTTGATGGACAATTGGAATGATGTGGTCTATGTGGAGTTGCCTTGACTGCAGATCGAGATCAATGGGCTCATTGCAGAGGAAACATCGCTCGGATTGCCGATGCCAAAGGTTGTGTATTAAATTTGTCCGCGCGGCATCAGTAAGCTTCGAAAGATAGATCGAATGTGCTGGCATGGTGACGCCTCCCCCTCCGGTTGAGAATACCGATATCTGCAACGAATATGCAATCCGGGGACGTCCGGCGCTCGAGATTCCCTCCAGTTCTCCTCGAAACGCCGGCCGATCGATGGCCGGGCCCGGGACGCAGCGATCTCAGCTTGTAGGATAAGCGCACGAGAACCATTATTCGCGGTTCACGAAGCTGGTTGGTTTCGCTAGGTGCTGGAGCCGTCGGACCTATCCTCTCGCGCGAACCGTGGGTTCGAGATGAGCGAAGCTCGCTCTTGGGTGGCCGGCCGCAGGCAGGCAGGCAGGTCGGGTGGGGTTCTTGCCGGCTCTCGGAATGCGTTCCATGAGGCCAAAGAGATTGGCGTCAATTTCAGAATCAGAGAATCTTGAAGCCTCGTAATCACGAGAAGTCCGTCGCGAACGAAGTGCCCGGGAATTTAGGTTTGCCAAAGAGGCCGCCCATCCTGCGTCACGCTTATACGGTCCCAAACAAGGGCGGGGCCTCCTCTCGATACGGGCGCGCAGCGGCTTGAGCCGCACGGAGCTGGGGGAGCCCCGGCCGAGCCTTAGCCTCCATCGTATGGCTAGCACGCAGATTCGCGGTACGAAGATGCAAGACCCGTTGGCGTGCGTGTCAGGTCGGAGGTATTGCGGAGGTTCACGGCACTCTTTTTCACCGTGATAGTTGCGACAACTTCTTGACGGTTAGTCGTAAATTATGCTCGCATTCGTTGCGTACGACATCGCGGCCTCCTATGACATCCGAACAACGATATTGGTGGAAGATCGCCCTTGAGCTGAAGCTGCGCAAGTGCAGCGGCAATGCCTTTCAGGAGTTTTTCTCCGACGTGATGGCCGCTGCCCACGGTTCAGACTTCGTACGGGTCCGCCCGTACGGTTCGCTCGGCGACAAGGGCTGTGATGGTTACCTCCAATCCTCGGGTTCTGTATTTGCCTGTTATGGGGCAGTGAACGGGGACGGCGGAAAGGTTGATTACCTGATCGGAAAGATGGCCGAAGATTATGGCAAAGCCCTGGTGGCCCTCCCCACGATTATGACCGGCTGGCAAATGGTGCACAATCTGGTCGACGGTTTACCAACGGCAGCAATCCTGAAACTCGATGAACTCAAGTCTGCAGATAAAGCTCAGCGTCAATTTAACTTTATGGGGCTTGAGGGCTTTGAGCAGCGCATATTTTCGCTGGAGCCCTACAAGATCGAAGCTCTCCTCGGGATGGTTGCGACGGCACATGATGCCCAAAACTTCCAGGCAGCCGAACTTCGCGATCTCGTTTCAGCCGTCATGCGAGCGGCGGACGCGACCCCCATAAACGTTGCTGATATTCGCCCAGTGCCGCCCGACAAGCTTGCCTTCAACGGGCTGCCGGGGCACTGGCGGTCAATGATCGCGGGCGGTTGGCAGAATGCTCACTTTGTCCAAGAATACCTTGATCGTCACCCAGACCCAATGACCGGCGAAACGATCGCCCAGGCATTTCGTGTGCGATACGAGTATCTGAAATCTCAACGGCTTGAACCCGGCGCGATAATGTCATTCCTCTATGAGGATATCACCGGCATGGGCGCGGTGCCTCCCGCCCGGCAGGTCGCTGCACAAGCTCTTTTGGCGTATCTTTTTGAGAGCTGCGACATCTTCGAAAGCGTCGAACCGAAAGTCGCCGCCCGATGATTCTGCCAGGCAAACATCTTCGGCATGACAGGACCCTTCTCGGAGTTGGCGGGGAAGTTCTGGCACAGCTGGGAGAGCCCAGAACGGTGTCTGAGCTGTGGGAGCGGACCCGAATCGAGCGCGGAAGCGGTACCACACCGATCACGTTCGACTGGTTTATTCTCGCGATCAGCTTTCTCTACACGATTGCGGCCATTGATATCAGCGAGGGCATTATCTTTGCGAAAGCAAAGCAATGATCGTTTCGATAACAAGTTCGATACCGACCTTCAAAGCTGTGCGGTTTCATTCGGGGCTTAACGTCTTGCTGGCCGACACTCGTCCCGGCGCCACCGAGAAGCAAACCCGCAATAGCGCGGGCAAGACGAGCCTCATCGAGATTATCCATTTCCTCCTCGGGGCGAACTGTAACAAGGACTCCTTGTTTCGCATCGATGCCCTCATTGAACATTCGTTCACTGGCACATTTATCATCGCGGGCACTCGCGTAACTGTATCACGCAGCGGAAGCGATCCCTCGAAGATATTTTTCCCAGGAGGCAACGAACGTCCAGCGGGCTTGGTCACGAAGACCGACAAGTCAACGGGCCAGTTCTATATTTCTAATACTAATTGGAAAAAATATCTCGGGCACGCAATGTTCAAAATACCTGAAATTGCGCAGGACACCGATGATGATCAAACCGGATCGCTCAGCTTTCGCTCCATGTTCTCTTATTTTGCGCGCAGAAGACAGTCAGGGGCTTTCTTCCAGCCGGAGCAGCAGGCGCGGCTCCAGCAACGAGCGGATTGGCAGGTCAACCTCTCGTATCTCTTAGGGCTTGATTGGGAAATACCGGTCGAGTTTCAAAAGATCCGAGATAGAGAGAAGAACCTCGAAGAGTTGAAAAAAGCTTCGCAAGGCGGGACGCTCGGACAGATTATCGGTTCGGTCGCCGAGCTTCGACCACAAGTCGCGATCGCGGAAGCCAGCGCAAAGAAACTTAGAGAGCAGCTCTCAAATTTCGAGGTGCTTGATTCGTACAAAGACCTCTCTCAAAGAGCGGCTCGCGCCAAAGGCAACATGCAGGCAGTAAGCCGAGAGGCTGTGTCCCTGCAGGAAACACTTCAACATCTTCAAGGTGCATTGTCCGCCGAGCTTCCACCCGAACGCTCCGACCTTTGGCAGATGTATGAGGCTGCGGGTGTCGAATTGCCGGGCGTCGCGCTGAGACGGTTCGAAGAAGTGAATCGTTTTTATAGTTCGGTCGTCGAGAACCGAAGGGCTCACCTCCAAAATCAGATTGTCGAGATACAGAACGCGATAAGGGAAGGCGAGCGTCGAATGGCGGGGATGGACGCAGAGCGACGCGACATCCTCGCCACGCTCGAGGGAAGAGGAGCGCTGGAGGATTTCATTCGGCTTCAGAGCGAGCTCGCGTCGCGAGATGCTCAGGCCGCGGCATTGCGAGAGCGGTTCAAAGCCGCGGAAGCGCTCGAGGGGCAATCAACGCAACTTGATATCGACCGAGCTAACCTTAAGCGCAGGCTGCAAGAGGACTATCACGAGCGCCAAAAGGCGCTTGACCGCGCAATTCTGATTGTCGCAGAGACAATATCGGAGCTCTACGACGATCGTGCCGGCAGGTTCGTGGTTGAAGCGACTGAGAACGGACCTGAGTTCAAGATTTCTATTGAAGGTGATCGCGGCGGCGGCATTTCCAGCATGGAAATCTTTTGCCTTGATCTCACGTTGTTTCGAATTGCCTCTCAGCAGTTTGGCGGCCCCGGCTTTCTGATTCACGACAGCCATCTTTTCGATGGCGTTGACGAGAGGCAGGTGGCGCTTGCGCTGATGCTTGGTCAGAAAGCCGCAAAAAGCAGGCAATACATTGTCACAATGAATTCAGACATCTTTGACCGGTTGCCGCTTCCGGAGGACGTTGACCCCGAAAAGTCCATCCTTCCAACGCGGCTGTCTGACGAGACCGAAACAGGCGGGCTGTTCGGATTTCGGTTTGACTGACAACAGTTATGGCGAGTGCCCGCCCACGGCAGTTCGGGAAGATGACGGCTCTTGCGAAGGGCCGCAGCTCATCCCTTGGGCTCGCGGTTTCTTTCTGCCTTTATGGCTCCCCACTCGGCGCTTCGCGCCACCCTCCCAACATGGGGATGGATACGAAAGTGCTTGCACCGCAGCCACTTCGCGCTCCTTTTTCACCAACTGATTTGCCCGACGGGCGCGGTCTGCGAATTCCTGTCCAGCCCCCTTGCGAAAAATAAATCTCTTCTGTTTTTCAGAAATATGTGATTTGATCCGCGTTATCCCACTCCATAAGAGGGGCGGCTCGCGATCGTCACGAACGTTGGGGTGGGATGCGGTGGACGCGGCAGCGTCGCGCGCGACACGGGATCGCAGGGCGGGTTCTCCTGTGAGCGATCGGCAAACGCGCAAGACGAACGGCGCTGAAGCGTACGGCGAAGTCGTGTGGTCCTGGCATCCGTTGCTGATGCTAAGCCCTCGCGGAGGCACACTCAGCCCAACCGGGATATGAGATGCCATGCAATCCGGAGGGCGATGGTGGCAAAAAGGAACTCGTCACCAGGGAGAGCGCGAAGGAAACCGTTCCAACCATTGCGTGGGGAATGCCGGATGATTCCGGTGCCTCCGCTGTGAATACTGGTGCGCATACTCACTACCCTAAGCGCGCACCAGGCTGCGGGTGCATTGGGCACCCGGCATTCCCTGCGCCCTCTGTTTTTAAAGGGCGATGAGTTTCTGGCAAACCCTCGGGCGCACCGCGCCGCGAGAGGGCGAAGGTGTGTCGGCGTCATTGCGAGGAGCGCTTGCGACGAAGCAAGCCATGCTTTCCCAACGTGGTGCGATAGATTGCTTCGCTGCCGCTCGCAATGACGCGGAGAGGCCTTGGCGTACTGGATGCCCTGCATGCGCGGAGCATGACCGCGGGTGGGTGGGGCTCTGTGAAAGCCAAATCGAAGAACGAAAGCCCTTTTCTGCGCATTGGCGCAGACCCCTTGGGCGCACCTCCGGCTGCCCGCACCGAAAATTGTGCTTCGCAAGCGCGAACCGGGTGCCGGCCGCCGCGACCAACGATGAGGGGTGATGGCCGGTCGGCCGCAGCGCGCCCGGGGCGATGTGATCTTTCTCACAAGACCGGACGATACCGTCTGCTAGGCTGGCCAATAACCCACGTTCGGGGAACTTGATCATGTTCGGTGTTTTCAAATTGCGCAGCATTTGGCTCGTGGCTGCCCTGCTCCTGGTCTGCCAGCCGGTGGTCTGTGAGGCCGCCCTGGCCCAAAAGCGCGTGGCGTTGGTGCTCGGCAATTCGGCCTATCAGAACGTGCCGCCGCTGGCGAACCCGATCAATGACGCCGCCCTGGTCGCGGCGACCTTGAAGGAGGCCGGTTTCGACGTGGTGGATTCCCGCCACGACCTGTCGGCACTGGAGACGCGGCGGGCGTTGCGCGACTTTTCCGACAGCGCGCGCGATGCCGATATCGCGGTGATCTACTATGCCGGCCATGGCCTCGAGGTCGACGGCAGCAATTATCTGGTTCCGGTCGATGCCAAGCTCGAACGCGACAGCGACGTCTATGACGAGGCGTTTTCGCTCGATCGCATCCTGCTCGCGGTCGAGCCCGCCAAGCAGCTCCGGCTGGTGATCCTCGATGCCTGCCGCGATAGTCCGTTCACCAAGACCATGAAGCGCACCATGGTCTCGCGCGGGGTCGGACGCGGCCTCGCCAAGATCGAGCCGACCAGTCCCAACACGCTGATCGCCTACTCCGCCAAGGCCGGCTCGACCGCCCAGGATGGCGACGGCAACAACAGCCCGTTCACGGTCGCGCTTGCCAGGCATCTGACGACGCCGGGGCTCGATGTGCGCAGGGCCTTCGGCTTCGTGCGTGACGACGTGCTCAAGAGCACGAACAACCGGCAGGAGCCGTTCGTCTATGGCTCGCTCGGCGGCGACGACATGCCGCTGGTGCCGGCGCCGCATGCCGCGCCGCAGGTGCAGGCCGCCCCGAGCGGGCAGGCCGAGATGCGCCACGACTACGAGCTAGCGCTGCAGGTCGGCAACAAGGCCGCGCTCAATGCGTTCCTCGCGCAATATCCCGACGGCTTCTATGCGAGCCTCGCCAGGCTGCAGATCGGGAAGATCGCGGCCGAGGAGGCGAACGTCGCCGCGACCGAAAAAGCCCGCGCTGCTGAAGCCGAGCGCGCCAGGCTTGCCGCCGCAGGCGCCGAAAAGGACGCGCAGGCCAAGGCGGCGCTCGAAAAGGCCGCGGCGGCCGCCAAGGCCGCCGAGGACGCCCGCTTTGTGGCCGAGACGGCCAAACAAATGGCGCAGGATCAGGCCGCGGCCGCCGAGCGCAACCGGACCGAAATCGTCGCCGCCGCCGACAAGGCGGTCGCAAGCCCCTCGGCCACGACGCCGTCCGCGATCTCGGGCGACAGAGGCACCAACATGGCCTCGCTTAACCCCGCGCCGACACCGGCCGACGTCACCAAATCGGTGCAGACCGAGCTGCGCCGCGTCGGCTGCCTTTCAGGCTCCGCGGACGGCGACTGGAACGCGGCCTCGCAGCGCTCGTTGACCTTGTTCAACCGCTATGCCGGCACCAAGTTCGACGTCAAGGTCGCAAGCAGCGATGCGCTCGACGCCATCAAGCTGAAGCAGGCGCGGGTCTGTCCGCTGGTCTGCGACCACGGCTTCAAGGCCGATGGCGACCATTGCAGCCGCATCGTCTGTGCCGAAGGCTCGGTCCTCAACGACGACAATGAATGCGAGAAGAAGCGCGCCAAGACGCCGGTGGCGCGGCGCGGCAACGCGGCGGCGAGCGATCGCGCCTCGTCCGCGCTACGAGCCGCGCCGCCCACTGCTGCAGCGTCGCCGCGGGCCACCGGCCAGATCGTCTGCGACGATCTCCTGTGCCGGCCGGTGCGGCGCGGCTGCCACCTCGATTACGTCGGACAACGCGGACCGCGCGATGCCAGCGGCGGCAACATTGAAGTCTGCAATTAGAGCGTTTTCCAGCGAAGCGGGTACCGGTTCGCTGTCCAAGAAAACGCGTCAAAACAAAAAGCTAGAGCCTCCGTTCCGATTCAATCGGAACGGAATAGGCTCTAGCCTCAGCTCGCAATCGCGCCGGCAGCGATGTTGACCATCAGCGCGACCAGCGCGGTGTTGTAGACGAAGGAGATGATGCCGTGCACGGTCGCGGTACGGCGGATGATCCTGTCGGTGATACCGACGTCGGAGACCTGCGCGGTCATGCCGATCACGAAGGAGAAATACACGAAGTCCCAGTAGTCGGCGTGGTCGTGGGTGTCGCCGCTCGGAAACTGCAAGCCTCCGGGCTTGACGCCGCGATAATAGTCATGGGCATAGTGCAGCGCGAAGCTGGTATGCACCGTGACCCAGGACAGGGCGATGGTCACCGTCGCCAGCGACAGTTCCGGCACGCCGCGATGCGAGGCGCCGAGCTCGAACACGATCGCCGCGATGCTGGCGAAGGCGCCGAGTGCGGTCACCAGCAAGATCAGGAAGCGGCCGTCGTCCTGCATCGCCGCGTTGCGGCGGATATGCCGGTGGTCGCTCCCCAGCATCATCATGTAGACCAACAGCAGATACAGCACGATGAAACTATCCCAGCCGAGCAGGGCGCGCGTCACGCTGCGCAGCGACGCAGGCAACAACAGGAACGCCACCACACCGATCGCCATCGCAATGAAGGTGCGCGGCCGTGCATAGATCAGTCGGGCCGGCCGCGACATCTTTGCGAAGCGGGCAAGAACGGGATCGACGGTGTCCTTGTCCGCCATCGGCGACGGCCCTTAGTTCTTGCGTTCGGCGACGAAGCGGGCGGCGGCGCGCAACACGTCGCCTCTGGCGCCGAACACCGACAAGGCCTGGTCGGCGCGTGCCAAGAGGTCGCGCACGCGCTGCTTGGCGCCGTCGATGCCGAGCTGGGTGACGAAAGTGGTCTTGCCCAGCGCGGCGTCGGCGCCGGCCGGCTTGCCGAGCGCGGCCGCGTCGCCCTCGACGTCGAGCAAATCGTCGGCGATCTGGAAGGCTTCGCCGAGCGCGCGGCCGTAATCGTCGAGCGCCTGGTATTCCTCTGGCGCGGCCTGGCCGAGGATCGCGCCGGCGATGCAGCCGAAGCGCAACAACGCGCCGGTCTTCATCTGCTGCAGGCGCGCGACGTCGACCGGTTCGCGGTCGCCGAACCGTCCCTCGCCGGCGAGGTCCAGCATCTGGCCGCCGACCATGCCGCCGATGCCCGAGGCGCGCGCCAGCGCGCGGGTCAGGAGCAGGCGGACCGTGGGGTCGTTGTGGATCTCGTCGCGGGTGATGATGTCGAAGGCGAGCGTCAACAGCCCGTCGCCGGCCAGAATCGCCGTGGCGTCGTCGGTTTTCTTGTGCAGCGTGGCACGCCCGCGTCGCAGGTCACTATTGTCCATCGCCGGCAGGTCGTCATGAATCAGCGAATAGCAGTGGATGCATTCGAGCGCGGCGCCGGCGAGCAGCGCGCTGTCGCGGGGGATGCCGAACACCGCCGCGCTCTCGACCACCAGAAACGGCCGCAGGCGCTTGCCGCCGCCGAGGCTGGAATAGCGGATCGCGTCCATCAAGCGCTTGGGCCGCACGATCTCGTCGGCCAGGGTTGCGTCCGACAACAGGGTCGCAAGCACCGCTTCGGTGTCTTCCGCGGTCTGGTCCAGTCGCGACGTAAAATCGGTCGGGGTAGTGGCGTTCATCAAGCAAAGCTCCAGAGCAAATCGAGGCGGACAATCCTTTATGACACCGGCTTCGTCAATCGCGGGGAGGGGGCCTGTCGTGAGATAAAGCGCTTGAAAAAAGCAGGAACTATCAGGGAGATAGGGGCTGTCGTCAGCGGATTGCCGGCGGTATTTGCGGTTGCAACAGAATTAGCCATTTGCGCGCTCTCCGGACCTTAGCTCTGATCGTTGCGGTGGCGCTCCTGCTGCCTTACGTCGCCACGCCGTTTTACCGGGTAGGCCACCCGGTCTCGGCCCTGATGGTATGGCGCCGCCTGACCGGCGCGCCGGTGGTGCGGCAATGGATCGATTTTGGAGCGATCTCCCCGAGTCTGCCGCGCTCGGTGGTCGGCGCCGAAGACGCGAAATTCTGCAGTCATCATGGGATCGACTGGGATGCCCTGCGCGACGTGGTGGACGACGCCGAGGAGGGGGAGGTGACCCGCGGCGGCTCGACCATCACCCAGCAGGTGGCCAAGAACCTGTTTCTGTGGCCGGGGCGCAGCCTGGTCCGCAAGGCGCTGGAGCTGCCGCTGGCATTGTGGATCGATTGGGTGCTGCCGAAGCAGCGGATCCTGGAAATCTACCTGAATATCGCCGAGCTTGGCCCCTCCGGTCAGTTCGGCGCCGAGGCCGGCGCGGTGTACGCCTTTGGCCATTCGGCCGCGAGCCTGTCGCCGCGCGAGGCCGCCCTGCTGGCCTCCATCCTGCCCAACCCCGTGAAGCGCAGCGCCCGCACCCCGGGGCCAGGCGTGCGCCGCCTCGCCGGGACCTATGCTGCCCGGGCGCAGGCACCCAGCCTGCAGCGCTGCTGGAATGAAAATCGGTAGCTTTCGGCCGCATTTTGCGAGATTTGGAGCTCTGCGACCCTAGATTTACGCACGCCCATCCTCTATAAGCCCGGCCTTGACCGGCATCCGGGCTGACGCGCGCTTTAGCGTAACAAGCTGTCCGTACTGGACGATGCCCCGAAATCATCCCTTGTGGACACCGACCTGAGGACACGACATGGCCGTTCCCCGACGAAAAACATCGCCCTCGCGCCGCGGCATGCGCCGTTCGGCGGATGCGCTGAAGAAGCCGACCTATGTTGAGGACAAGGATTCCGGCGAACTGCGCCGTCCGCATCATCTGGACCTGAAAACCGGCATGTACAAAGGCCGCCAGGTTCTGAAGGCCAAGAAGGAATCCTGATTTCCGAGGGCGCGACAGCGTCAGCTGCCGCGCTCTGGACTGCTGGCCGAGAAAGGCTCCCTCGCAGACGTTTTATGTGGTCGCGGGATGGCTCGGTCCCCGGCGCCGACATGGCTCCCCGCGCTCTACCGCCGGTTGTAGAGGCTTTTTGCTGCATCGTTCTGCGCGGTGTGGTCTTCGGCATCTGCGGTGCCGAAGATCGGCGCTCTTCGCGCGCGCGACTCTATCGGGTCCGGAACATAATTGAGCCGCGCGCATTGAGCTGAACGTCGGAAAATAAACGGGATGGTTGCGTCGTTCGTGTCCGATGCGCGGCTTGCGATTTGCAGTGAATGATGCGGACATCCGTCACCTCAGCCCACGTCGAATCGACCGCGCCGGAAAAAAGCCAGACTGTCGTCGCGTCTGCCTGAATTTGGCCAATGAGTGACGTAACAAAAAACCCGTGGGCTGTGCGTGACGCGTGCTTTGCCGTGTAATGATTGCGCGATATTCGCTGGTTCTGTTCCTTAGAAAAAGAAGGCCTCGTCGATGTCCATGGTCGGTTTCCCGCTACTCCTGATTCCGATCGCGATCTACAACATCATTGCCTTCCTGATGCCGGACGTTTCGTTTGGCGCTCCGCTGGTCAGCCAAGCTCTGGTGTCCGGCGCCCAGTGGACGGTGACCCTCGGCGACATGTTGGTTGCGCTCGGCGTGCTCATGCTGTTGCTCGAGGTCATCAAGGGCGCGCGTCCGGGCGCGAAATATCTCACCGACTACTTGTTGTCGCTGATCGTCTTCGGCGCGGCTGCCGCCGAATTCCTGATGTGGCCGAAGTTCGCCAGCTCGACCTATTTTCTCCTGACCCTGTTGGCGATGACGGACTTTCTGACGGGGATGGCGCTGCGCGTCCGCCGCAGCGCCCCGATGCCGGCGCGTGCGACGCTGCCCCTCGAGACGACCGACCATCCGCCACAGGAACCGCAATTCGAGCCCGCGCTCGCCGCATCGCAGGCGCAGCCGGCCGCTCCAGCACAGTCCGTTTCGGACGTGGACTCGGCAGCATCGATCGCCGAATCCGTGCTGATGGATCATCCGGAGCCGAAAATCGCCCAGCCGCAGGTCGTCGCGGCTCGCGAGCCCGAGCCTCCCTCTCCCGAGCCCAAGATCACCTCTCCCGAGCTGCAGCCCGGCTCCGGTTCGCCGGCGGGTTAGGTGCTAGACAACCTGACGGGTGCGGGAGCTGCCGCTCGGCGCGGTGCGCAGATGCGCTGTATAGGCGCAGTGCGCATCCGATGCAGCGGCGCGCCGCAGCTTCCGGGTCTGCGGGACCTGGGCGGCGGTCGCGATCAGCTGGGCGACAAAACCCGGATCGGGTCTGATGATCCGGCCGGCGACCAGGGATCCTCGGGCCGGCCGCGCGAGCGGCACCAGCTCAACGCTGGCTGGCCGTTCGTCGATGCCGTCGCGATCTGCTATGTCCAGAGCTTGCTCGGTTCTTAACATCCTACAGCCACATCCGGCTCAACTGTTACATTCCGGGACGCCGAACCCCTTCTACCCTTCCGCTCGCAAGGGCCATGCCGTCAACCGGCCGGATGGCCGCCAGACCTGGTTTTGCGGAATATTTATCAACTTGTTCTAGGGTTTTGCGGACCGCACCCACTATTCTGAATGCGGAGAATCACCAGCCCTGTCCCAAAACGAGGCGATCCTTGACTTCCGCTGTTCCGCAGACCTCGATGATCCTGGCTTCGCTGGGCCAGGCCGCTTTCGAATGGGATGTCGCGACCGACGCGATGATCTGGAGCGGTCACGTCGCGGAGGTCTTCCCGGGGATCCCCACGGCGTCGCTGGCGAATGGGGCGGAATTTGCGAAATTGATCGAGCCGGAGCGTTCGATCCGTGCTGAGGCGCTGTTGCATTCGCCTCCGGCGCATGGCGAGGGCGCTCCCTATCGGATCGAATATGGGGTCCGCAGCAGCATATCGGCACCGGTGCTCTGGATCGAGGAATCCGGCTGCTGGTTTGCCGGTCCCGACGGCAGGCCGGTGCGCGCCCAGGGGATCGTCCGGATCAATAACGAGCGGCACGCCCGCGACGAGCAGCTCTTGAAGCTGTCGCGACACGACGCCCTGACCGGCGAGCTCAACCGCACGCATCTGATCGCGGCTCTTGCCGAGACGATCGAGGAAGCCCAGCGCTTCCGTTCCTCCTGCGCATTCCTGCTGATCGGCATCGATCACCTCGCCCGCATCAATGACGCTTTCGGGTTCGACGTCGCCGACGGCGTGATTTCGGAAGTGGCGAGGCGCATTCGCGCGCGGCTGCGCGGTGGCGACGTGCTCGGCCGTTTCTCCGGCAACAAGTTCGGCCTGATCCTGAAGAGCTGCACGGTGGACGACATGAACGTCGCCGCCGATCGGTTCCTGGCCGCGATTCGCGACGACGTGGTGCCGACCAGGTCTGGCCCGGTCTCGGTCACCGCCTCGATCGGCGCCGTCAGCGTGCCGCGCTATGCACGCGATGCCGATGAAGCGATCAACCGCGCCCACGAAGCGCTCGACGGGGTCAAGCAGCGGCGCGCGGGGTCATTCGCGACATGGCGCCCGAATGTCGAGCGCGATGCGCAGCGCCGCGTCAATATTCGCGTCACTGACGAGATCGTCACCGCGCTCAACGAACGCCGCATCGCCATCGCGTTCGAGCCAGTGGTGGTGGCCCAGTCGGGCGAAACTGCGTTCTACGAATGCCTGGTCCGCATGAAGCAGGATGACGGACGGGTGCTGCTGGCGCCCGATATCGTGCCGGTGGCCGAGCGGCTCGGGCTGATCCGGCTGCTCGACCACCGCGTGCTCGATCTTGTGGTCGCCGAGCTCGCCGCTTCGCCGGACGTGCAGCTCAGCCTCAATATCTCGCCCGACACGACCATGGATCCCGACTGGTGGTCGACCATCGAATCGCTGATGCGCGCCCACCCCGGCGTGGCCGAACGGCTTATCGTCGAGATCACCGAAACGGTCGCGATCCAGGATGTCGACGATCTGCGCGGATTCGTCACCCGCCTGAAAAATCTCGGCAGCCGCATCGCCATCGACGATTTCGGCGCCGGTTACACCTCGTTCCGCAACCTGCGCAGGCTCGGCGTCGATATCCTGAAGATCGACGGCGCCTTCGTGCAGAACCTCGTGCGCTCTGCGGATGATCGCGCCTTCGTGCAGACCCTTGTCGATCTGGCGCGCCGTCTGCAGATCAAGACGGTCGCCGAATGGGTTCAGGACGAGGAGTCCGCAGTCATGCTGCGGCAATGGGGCTGCAACTACATCCAGGGGCGGCTGATCGGCCTCGCATCGGCGCAGCGTCCATGGCAGAAACCGGTCCAGGCGGTGCTGCCGGCGGCGGGCTAGAGGCGATCGTGTCGCCGACGCGGTGCGCCCCACCTGGTGGCGCGCGGCGTCCGGGGAATGTCCCTCACTCTTCCTTCTTGGGCTCCTTCGACATGCGATCGAGCCGATCCTGCATGGTCTTCATCTGGCGTCGAAGCTCGTCGATGTCGTGCTCTTCCGCCACCGGCTCGGCCGCCTTGTCCGGTTCGGACGTCGCAGTGCGCAATCCCAACGGCTTGAACATCGAGAAGGTCTGTTGGAACAGCTCCATGTTGCGGCGGACCTGCTCTTCAAGCGGCGCAAAGGGTGTCCCACTGAATGTGCTGGTCAGCTGCTTGCGGAATTTCTCCTGCTCGCGCGTCAGCATGTCGATCGATTGCTCGAGATATTTCGGGACCACCAACTGCATGCTGTCGCCGTAGAAGCGGATCAACTGCCGCAGGAAGGTGGTCGGCAGGAGGTTCTGGCCTGCCTTGTTTTCCTGCTCGAAGATGATCTGCGCCAGCACCGAGCGGGTGATGTCATCGCCGGTCTTGGCGTCATAGACCTGGAAATCTTCGCCCTCTTTGACCATCGACGCCAGGTCCTCCAGCGTCACATAGGTGCTCGTTCCGGTATTATAGAGCCGACGGTTCGCATATTTCTTGATGGTTGTGGGTTGGTCAGATTTCGCCATGGGGTCTCACATATGCAGACCGAGAGGACAGGGGAACCCGACGGTATCGCCGCAGGGCACACGTACTACGCGTCGCAACAAACGTGCAACAAAATAAGCATTTTCAACGAGGTTCGGCTACCGTTTTGTGCGGCACGGTTAATTTCGGAGCGGCAATGCTGCCCTGCAAGGCGCCAGCAACGTCAAATTGAATGCGCTGCGGCGAAAATCGGGTCCCGGCCAATTGACATGCCTCAACGACGTTAACAGGATGGGGGACGAAACTGGCTCGCCTTTCCGGCGCCTGCCCATTTTCCAAGAACCTCAAGCCCCCAGGAGATGCCCATGTCAGACGATGTCGTCATCGTCAGCGCCGCCCGCACCCCGGTCGGAAGTTTCAACGGTGCGTTCGCCACCATGCCGGCCCATGATCTCGGCGCCATCGCCATCAAGGAAGCTCTGGCGCGCGCCGGTATCGAGCCGCAACGGGTGTCCGAGGTCATCATGGGTCAGATCTTGACCGCCGCCCAGGGTCAGAACCCGGCCCGCCAGGCGTCGATCGCCGCCGGCATCCCGGTCGAGAGTCCGGCCTGGGGCGTCAATCAACTGTGCGGAAGCGGTCTGCGCACGGTCGCGCTTGGCTATCAGGCGCTGCTCAACGGCGATTCCGAAATCGTCGTGGCCGGCGGCCAGGAATCCATGAGCATGGCTCCGCATGCGCAATATCTGCGCGGCGGCGTCAAAATGGGCGGGGTTGAACTCATCGACACCATGATCAAGGATGGCTTGTGGGACGCCTTCAACGGTTACCACATGGGCAACACCGCCGAGAACGTTGCCAAGCAGTATCAGATCACGCGCTCCCAGCAGGACGAATTCGCCGTCGCCTCGCAGAACAAGGCGGAGGCTGCGCAGAAGGCCGGCAGATTCAAGGACGAGATCGTTCCGGTGACGATCAAATCGCGCAAGGGCGATATCGTCGTCGACACCGACGAATATCCGCGCCACGGGGCCACGTTGGACGGAATGACCAAGCTCCGGGCCGCCTTCGAGAAGGACGGCACCGTGACCGCCGGCAATGCCTCTGGCATCAATGACGGTGCGGCTGCGGTTGTGCTGATGACTGCGAAGCAGGCGGCGAAGGAAGGCAAGAAGCCGATCGCCCGTATCGTGTCCTGGGCACAGGCCGGCGTCGATCCCAAGATCATGGGCACCGGCCCGATCCCGGCCTCGCGCGCGGCGCTGAAGAAGGCGGGCTGGTCTATCGGCGACCTCGATTTGATCGAAGCCAACGAGGCTTTCGCGGCACAGGCCTGCGCGGTCAACAAGGACCTCGGCTGGGATACCTCCAAGGTCAATGTCAATGGCGGCGCGATTGCGATCGGTCACCCGGTCGGTGCATCGGGCGCGCGCGTGCTGGTGACGCTGTTGCACGAAATGCAGAAGCGCGACGCCAAGAAGGGCCTCGCTACGCTGTGCATCGGCGGCGGTATGGGTATCGCGATGTGCATCGCACGCGATTAAGAAGTGGGCAGCCATTGCGAAGAGAATGTGTCTTCGCAACTGCACCGTCATTAACTAAAACTAACGAGAAAACGCCCGGTGGCTTCGCCGGGCGTTTTGGTCTTGATGTTGGTCAAACGGATCGCTTAATTCCACGTTAAAAGAAAAAAACATTTCCAGGAAAATACGAAGGGAAGGATACGATATGGCACGTGTTGCGTTAGTAACGGGAGGGACGAGAGGCATTGGTGCGGCGATCTGCAGGGCCTTGAAAGCCGCCGGTTACAAGGTGGCCGCGAATTACGGCGGCAATGACGGGGCCGCCGAGAAGTTCAAGGCCGAGACCGGAATCAGTGTCTACAAGTGGGACGTCAGCTCGTTCGAAGCTTGTGCCGAAGGCGTCAAGAAGGTCGAGGCCGATCTCGGCCCGGTCGAGATCCTGGTCAACAACGCCGGTATCACCCGAGACGGCGCGTTCCACAAGATGACGCTCGAGCAGTGGAGCGCTGTCATCAACACCAATCTCGGCTCGCTGTTCAATGTGACGCGTCAGGTCATCGAGGGCATGCGCGCCCGCAAGTTCGGGCGTGTCATCAACATCTCGTCGATCAACGGCCAGAAGGGCCAGTTCGGCCAGGTCAACTATTCGGCGGCCAAGGCCGGCGACATCGGCTTCACCAAGGCGCTCGCGCTGGAGACCGCCAAGGGCGGCATCACCGTGAACGTGATCTGCCCCGGCTACATCAATACCGAAATGGTGCAGGCGGTGCCGAAGGACGTCCTGGAAAAAGCGATCCTGCCGCTGATCCCAGTCGGCCGCCTCGGCGAGCCCGAGGAGATCGCGCGCGCCGTGGTGTTCCTCGCCGCCGACGAGGCCGGCGCGATTACCGGCTCGACGCTGTCGGTCAATGGCGGCCAGTACATGGTGTGATGTTGCGCTGCCTGAGACTTTGAAGTTGCTTTGGACTAGATCTTGATACTTGTCATTCCGGGATGGTGCGCAAGCACCAGGCTCGGAATCTCGAGATTCCGGGTTCGCTCGTTTCACTCGCGCCCCGGAATGACGGAATAAGATGACCTCCCGTACGGCAACCCTGATCGGATTGACCGCAATTCTGATGTGGTCGCTGCTTGCGGTCCTGACGGTGGCGACCGGGAAAATTCCCGCCTTTCAGCTCGCGGCGATGACGTTCGCGATCGGCGCGCTGGTCGGATTTCTGACCTTTATCGGCCGCCCCGAGGCTGTCCGCGCGCTGCGCCAGCCGCTCACCGCCTGGATCGTCGGCGTCGGCGGGCTGTTCGGCTACCATGCGCTGTATTTTCTGGCGCTACGCTTTGCGCCGCCGGCCGAAGCAGGGCTGTTGAACTATCTCTGGCCGCTCCTGATCGTGCTGTTCTCCTCGCTGTTGCCGGGTGAACGGCTGGCGGCGCATCACGTCATCGGCGCGCTGCTCGGCCTTGTCGGGACGATACTGCTGTTCGTCGGCAATGGTGCCGGCCATTTCGCGCAAGGCGAAATTCCAGGACTGGCGGCAGCCTTCATCGCGGCCTTTGTCTGGTCCAGCTATTCGGTGATGTCGCGCCGGCTGAAAGCTGTGCCGACCGATGCCGTCGCGGGATTTTGCCTGGCCACCGCGCTGCTCGCGGCATTTGTCCACCTCCTGATCGAGACCACGGTCTGGCCGGAAACCGCGATGCAATGGCTCGCGATCGCAGCACTCGGGGTCGGCCCGGTGGGAGCTGCGTTCTACGCCTGGGATATCGGGATGAAGCGCGGCGACATCCGGGTGCTTGGCGCCGCCTCCTACGCGACGCCGCTGCTCTCGACGTTGTTCCTGATTCTGGCGGGCTTTGCCAAAGCGACGGCGAATATCGTGCTCGCGGCCGTGCTGATCGCGGCTGGCGGCCTGATCGCGGCGAGGGATATGTTCAGAGGCACACGATGATTGCCCAGGAAAAGCAACGCACCGGCTGGCCGTGGCGGCCTGCTGATCTCTGAGCAATGCGACTGTCGTCGCCCAAGCTACGACTGGGTCAATCGCTCTGCCGGCTCCCACCCCTTCGGCGCCAGCTCAAATCCGGCAAACTCAAAAGCGGGCGCCACCGTGCATCCGACCAAGGTCCAGTCGCCGGTGGTCTCGGCACACTGCCATGCCGATACCGGCACGATCGCCTGCGGCCGTTCACCGCTGGCGAGGTTGGGTCCCAGCCTCACGAGATGCGGCGCGCAGCCGTCGTTGGCGATCCGCAGGCTTAGCGGGCTGCCCGCATAATAGTGCCAGATCTCCACCGCATCGATGCGATGCCAGTGTGAACGCTCGCCGCGCGCCAGCAGGAAGTAGATCGCGGTGGATCGCGCGCGCCCATTGGCGTCCGCGCGGGAATCGCGAAACGTCTCGCGATAATGTCCGCCCTCCGGATGTGGTCTCAGTTCCAGCCGCGCGATAATGTCGGCGGCGGTCGGGGTCTCGGTCATCAGGACTTGTTCTTGCGTTCGCGCAATTCGCCGAACACCTCCGCGGCGGTTGCGCCCTTCATATGCAGCTTGACCGCGACCGACGCATCGTCGGCGCGCAGAAACACGTTGGCCTTCTTCTCTTCGCCGAGCAGCGTGGGAATCGTCGGCCTGCCCGCGGCGCGCAGCCGCGTCACCTCCTCGGCACGGGTCGTCAGCGCGGCATTGTCGGGCTCGACCGTGAGCGCGAATTTGACGTTGGAGGCGGTGTACTCGTGTCCGCAATAGAGTTTGAAATCGTCGGGCAGCGCGCGCAGCTTGAGAAGGGAATCCCACATCATCGGGTAGGTCCCTTCGAACACGCGTCCACAGCCGATCGAGAACAACGTGTCGGCGGCGAACAGCGCCTTCTCCGCGTCGAAGACATAGCTGACGTGGTCGAGCGTGTGGCCCGGTGTCTCCAGGACCCGCGCCAGGAGGTCGCCGACCTTGACGATTTCGGCATTGCCGACGCGCAGGTCGACATTGGCGATCTTCGTGGTCTTGTCGTGGGGGCCGACCACGCGGCAGCCGTATTTCTGCTTCAGCTCGCTGACGCCGCCGACATGATCGTGATGGTGGTGGGTGACGAGGATATCGGTGAGTGTCCAGCCCTCACCCTCGAGCGCCCTGATGATCGGACCCGCCTCCGGGGCGTCGATCGACGCGGTCGCCTTGGTCGCGGGGTCATGGATCAGATAGCCGAAATTGTCGGACAGGCAGGTAAAGAGGCGGACTTCGGCAGCCATCGTTTCTCGTCCATCATCGGAGGCGGGATCCCGCCCACAAATATGGCGTTAACGCTGATGGCGCAATGCAATATTCTGCGCGCGGCATGCTCCCGTGGCGTGGTAGATTGGTGTCATGAGCAGTATCGATGTGATCGATTTGCGCGACTTCTATTCGCGACGCCTCGGCATCGTGGCGCGGCAGTTGATCAATCGCGGCATCCGGACGCACTGGCCCAATGCGGGCGGCCAGCGCGTGCTCGGGATCGGTTACCCCACGCCCTATCTCGGACTGTTCCGTGAGGATGCCGAGCGCTGCATTGCCTTCATGCCGGCGGCGCAGGGCGTCCTGAAATGGCCGACCGCGCGACCCACGCTCGCAACGCTCGTCGATCAGTTTTCGCTGCCGCTGCCGGATGCCGCGGTCGACCGCATCCTGCTGGTCCACGCCCTGGAAATGTCCGACGACCCGGCCGCGCTGCTGCGCGAAGTATGGCGGGTGCTGGCGCCGTCGGGACGGGTGATCGCTGTGCTTCCAAACCGGCGCGGGGTCTGGACCCGCACCGACAACACCCCGTTTGGCCACGGCCGGCCTTATTCGCGTTCCCAGATCACACAGTTGCTGCGGCAGACCTGGTTCACGCCGACGGCATGGGGCGAGGCGCTGTTCATGCCGCCGTTTGCCGGCGGCTGGTTCCTGCGCTCGGCGATGGCATGGGAGCGCGTCGGCGCCGCGCTGTCGCTGCCGTTCGCCGGCGTTCATATCGTCGAAGCGACCAAGCAGGTCTACCGCGTGATTCCTGCACCGCGCGAGCGCGCGCGGCTGATCCCGGCACTCAAGCCGGTGCTGGTGCCGTCATCGACGGTGACGCGGCGCTGATATCTTTGTGTCGTCCGGTATGGGTCCCGGCCTTCGCCGGGACGACGAGTCAGAGAGCGCGCCTATTCGTTACCCGGATTGAAATCATCGCCGGGGACGGCGGGCGCCGGCAACCCTTCCGGTCGCGGTCCGTGCGGCCGCCGCCGCCGCCGCGGGTAACGCTCGGCTCTGTCACCACCTTCGAAACCGCCGGTGCCACCATTGATCTGCGGCTGCGGGCCGGTGATGAACGAGGGCAGACGGTCGACGCCGCCGGTGTCCGCGATGGCCGGCTGCGGCTGCGGCTGCGGTTGCGGCTGATATTGGGGCTGCGGGCGATGTTCGCGCTCGCGATGATGTTCGCGCTGCGGCTGCTCGCGCGGCGACTGCTCGCGCGGAAAGGGTTGAGCATCGCGCTGACCGCCTTCGCGCATGTAGGGCTGCGGCTGCACCGGAACGAAGCCGGGCTCCTGCCCGAAGTTCGAGAAGCCCTCGCCCTCGTCGTCGCCCTCATCGGCGACCACCTCGTCGGGGCGCGGCTGCGGCTGGTTCTGGCGGAACTGCTCCTGGGCCGCTGCAATCAGGCGGAAATAATGCTCGGCGTGCTGGTAGTAGTTCTCCGCCGCGACCGGGTCGCCGGAGGACCGCGCATCGCGCGCCAGCTGCACATATTTTTCGGCGACATGCGAGGCAGTGCCGCGAATCTTGATATCCGGCCCATTGGACTCGAAAATACGGGTCATCGGGTTCTGGCCGCGCCGATTACTATTGTTGTTGTTGTTGCTATTATTGTTACGGTTGCGCATCCGCTTGTTATTCTGACCGTTTCTCATGTCCTGCCTTTATTCCAGCCCTGAGTTAAAAGCGTTGGATTGATGGTGTGATGTCCGTGGTGCGACCAAGGCGCACCAAGTGCATCGAATAACGATGCGGCTCCAAATCCTGACGTTGTCGTCAACCGTCGCGTTCAACAAAGACGCGTTCCCCATCGCTTGCGTGCACCGCTAGCGAACCAATCATTCAGCCTGCCGCAACAGGCCCGGTTGTCTTGCGTAAGTCGTCAAGCGCAATTCAGGCTTTCGTTCACTCTGCGGTCGGAAGCGGCGCAGCTCTGCGAGCTATCGCGCTGGAATGGACCGTCGTTTTGGAACCCTTCACCCGGGGCGGCTCTCGCTCTGAGAACGCTGGCTTTCGCCCGTCGCACCCACGGTGCCTGCACCGATGTTGGCCGGAACGTAGTCGCTCCCGGGGAATATTCCAAGTGGTTTTTGCGCATCACCCGGGCTTTTATGGCGGCATTTTTCGGCAAGCTACGGCCCTTGCTATTCCTCCCAGGTCGGCCTTCGGCCGCTCCAGGATAGTTAACCCGGCCCTCGTCATCAAATCTTCAATGTCTCCGGTCTGGCCGCGCCCGGCCTCGACCACCAGCCCGCCACCGGGACACAGCAGCCGCGCGGCCTCCGGGATCAGCACGCGATAGGCGTCGAGCCCGTCGGCACCGCCATCGAGGGCGCGATGTGGATCGTGTTCGCGCACCTCTGCAGCGAGCTCCGCAATGTCCGCCGAGCGGATGTAGGGCGGGTTCGATACGATCAAATCAAATCCGCCCGACAGTGCTGCAGCATAGCGGCAGGTCACGAAGCTCGCTCGCGATGCAAGTCCAAGCTCGGCCGCGTTGCGCCTTGCGGTAGAGAGCGCAGCCGGGCTGATATCGGTACCAACGCCGAGCGCCTCGGTAAGTTCGGACAGCAGCGCCAATAAAATTGCGCCTGAGCCGGTGCCGATGTCGACGATGTGCCGGGGATGAGGAGAACGCGGCAGGGTGCGATGGAGCTCCAGCGCCAGTTCGACCACCGTTTCGGTGTCCGGCCGCGGCACCAGCGTCTCGGCGGAGAGCTGGAACGGCAGCCCCCAGAATTCCTTCACCCCGAGAATGCGCGCGATGGGCTCGCCTGCGAGCCTGCGGCGTGCGAAGGCCTCGAGCCGGGCGGCCTCGGCTTCGGTGATCGGCGTTCGCGCCGCCTTGACGAGGCCAGTGAGATCGAGGCGAAGGGCGGCGCCGGTGAGGATCCGCGCGTCGAGCTCGGCGGACTCGATCCTTGCGGATTTCAGGCGCGCCGCCAGCGCGCGCCGCACGCTTTCGAGGGATTGTCCGGCAAGGTGCGCGGCGCTCACGCCGCGGCGCCTTGCGCGGCGAGCTGTGCGGCCTGATGTTCCGTCGTCAACGCATCGATCAACTCGCTTAAGCTTTCGCCCGAGATCACCTGCGGAAGCTTGTAGAGGGTCAGGTTGATGCGGTGGTCGGTGACCCGGCCTTGCGGAAAATTATAGGTGCGGATGCGCTCGCTGCGGTCGCCGGAGCCGACCTTTTCGCGGCGATCGGCGGAGCGCGCCGCGTCGATGCGCTGCCGCTCGGCGTCATAGATGCGCGAGCGCAGGATGTTCATCGCCGATGCCCTGTTCTTGTGCTGCGACCGGCTGTCCTGCATGCTCACCACGATGCCGGTCGGAATATGGGTAATGCGGATCGCCGATTCCGTCTTGTTGACGTGCTGGCCGCCCGCACCTTGCGCGCGCATGGTTTCGATCCGCAAATCATCGCTCTTGATGTCGACGTCGACGTCCTCGACCTCCGGCAGCACGGCGACGGTCGCCGCGGACGTATGAATGCGCCCTTGCGTCTCGGTGTCGGGCACGCGCTGCACCCGGTGCACGCCGGATTCGAATTTCAGCTTGGCGAAGGCGCCGCGGCCCTGAACCTCGGCGATGATCTCCTTGAATCCTCCCATGGTACCTTCGCTCGCCGAGATGACATCGACCCTCCAGCCCTGCAGGCCTGCGAAGCGCTCATACATCCGGAACAGATCGCCCGCGAACAGCGACGCCTCGTCGCCGCCGGTGCCGGCGCGGATTTCGAGCATGACGTTGCGGTCGTCCATGGCGTCCTTGGGCAACAGCGCGACGCGGATCTTTTGCTCGAGCGCGGTGCGGTGCGCGATCAGCATCTCGCGTTCGGCTTCCGCCATGCCGCGCATCTCGGCGTCCGACGCCGGATCGGCGATCAGGGCTTCGGTGTCGGCAAGTTCTTTTACCGTGGCCCGATAAGCCTTCACAGCGTCGATCAGCGGGTTGAGTTCGGCGAGTTCGCGCGTGATCTGCACGTATCTATCCGAGCTCAGCTGGCCGAGCAGCTGCGCCTCGAGCGAGGCGTGGTGCGCCAGGAGAACATCAAGTTTGGCTTCGGGAAGAACAGACATCGGTCAGTCTCGAATCACGAAAATTGCGGGCGGCGCGACGGTCGACCTCCGCATCGCTACAACGGCAGCCCCTCCGCCTCGGCGAACTCTCTCAGTTTCTGCCGGATCGACACGCTGCCGGCCGGTGCATCGAGCAGCGAACCCATCATTGCCTCGGCTTTCTTGGCGTCGAGTTCGAGGATCATCGCCTTCACCGGGCCGTGGGCGGTGGCTGACAGCGACAGCGAGCGGTAGCCGAGTCCGATCAGCGCCAGCGCGCCGACCGGCTTGGATGCCATTTCGCCGCACAGCGAGGCGGATTTCTTCGCCGCCTGCGCCTTGCGCATGATCTCGCGCAGCACCCTCAAGATCGGCGCGGAAAGGGTGTCGAACCGCTCGGAGACCTTGGCATTGCCGCGATCGACCGCGAACAGGAACTGGAACAAATCGTTGGAGCCGACCGATATGAAATCGACCTTCTTCAAGAGTTCGTCAAGCTGATAGAGCAGCGCCGGAACCTCGACCATGGTTCCGATGTCGATGCGTTCCGGCAGCGCGTGGCCATGCTGGCGCAGATAGGTGAGTTCGCGCTCGACAATGGCCTTGGCGGCGTCGAATTCAGCGACCTCGGAAATCATCGGAAACATGATGCGGAGCGCGCGGCCGCCACCGGCGCGCAGCAGCGCGCGGATCTGGCCGCGCAGCAGACCGGGCCGATCAAGTCCGAGCCGGATCGCCCGCCAGCCCAGCGCCGGGTTTTCCTCGATCACGGCGTCCATGTAGGGCAGTGCCTTGTCGCCGCCGATGTCGAGGGTGCGGAAGGTCACGGGTTTTGAGCCCGCGGCGTCGAGCACGGTGCGGTAGAGCGCAAGCTGGTCGCTCGATCGCGGCAGGCTCTGGCCGACCATGAATTGCAGCTCGGTGCGGAACAGGCCGATCCCGGCGCTGCCGGTGTCGTCGATATGCGGCAGGTCGATGGCCAAGCCGGCATTGATCATCAGCTCGACCGGCTCGCCGTCCTTGGTCACGCAGGGCTTGTCGCGCAGCGCCAGATATTGCGCCTGCCGGCGGGCGCGAAAGCGCACCCGCTCGGCATAAGCCGATTCGATCTCCGCCGACGGGCGGACATAGATTTCGCCCGAGGTGCCGTCGACGATGATGGCGTCGCCGGGATCGGCGATGCCGGGCGCGTTCGGAACCTCGCCGACCGCGGGAATGCCGAGCGCGCGCGCCACGATCGAGACGTGGGAATTGGCGGTACCTTCCTCCAGCACCAGGCCGCGCAGGCGTTTGCGGTCGTAGTCGAGCAGCGCCGCAGGCCCCATCGCCCGCGCGATCAGGATGGCGTTGTCGGGCAATTGTTCGCGCGAGGGGGCGTGATCGCGCCCGACCAGCTGCCGCAACAGGCGATAGCCGAGGTCTTCGAGATCATGCAGACGCTCGCGCAAATAGGGATCGGTGGAGCGCAGCATCCGCGCCCTGGTGTCGGACTGCACACGCTCGACGGCGCCTTCAGCGGTCAGGCCGGTGGCGACCGCCTCATGCAGCTTGTGCGACCAGCCCTGGTCGTTGGCGAACATGCGATAGGCTTCCAGCACGTCGCGGTGCTCGCCGCCGTCGGCGACGTCGCCCCGCTCCAGCATGCTGTCGAGGTCGGCGCGCAGCTTGGCCAGCGAGGTGTCGAGCCGCTTGATCTCCTTGGGCAGGTCCTCGGCGATATAGTTGTTGATGACGACGCGCGGCTCATGCAGCACGACATGGCCGAGCGCGATGCCGTCGGAGAGGATGGCGCCGGTCTTGTGCAGGGAATGCCGCGCGGCGGGTTCGGCCCCGGGTTGCGCCAGTGCGGCGAGCTCGCCCGAGGCGATCATCTCCGCCAGCACCATCGCGGTGGTCTGCAGCGCTTCGACCTCTTCCTCGACATAGGTGCGCTTGGCGCGGTTCTGCACCACCAGCACGCCGAGCGTGTTGCCGGCGCGCAGGATCGGGACGCCGAGGAAGGAGTGGTAGATTTCCTCGCCGGTTTCCGGGCGGAACGAGAACGCCGGGTGGTTCTGGGCGTCGTTCAGGTTGAGGGGCGTGGCCTCGCTGGCAACGAGGCCGACGAGGCCTTCATGGGCGCTCAGCACCGTCCGGTGCACCGCAGTGCGGTTCAGGCCCTCGGTGGCGTAGAGCTCGAGCGTATTGTCGATGCGCAGCACGTAGACCGAACAGACTTCGGCGACCATGTTGGCCGCGATCAGCACCACGATCTTGTCCAGTCGCTCCTGGGCTGAGACCTGCTCCGCCATGGTTTCGCGAAGCCGTCTCAACAGGACGCGGGGGCCTCCCGATGTGCTTCGCATAAGCTTCGATTCCCCTCCGTGAAGCCAGCCCGGCGCGTGGCCGAAAGCTGGCATTGAACATTAGAGCGCGATGACTTTGCTTGGCGTCGTCATCCCGTTCTATCTTTTCGTTTACGCATGATTGTTTCGGAAAATCGGTATCCCCTTTTCCGGATCATGCTCTGGTGTCCCGAAGCCGAACTTCGCATCCTGGTGCGGCATCCTCTGTAGCGAACTTCGGATTCGAAAGGACACCAGAAAAGCTCTGAACCAACACACCAGAACAGCTAAATTCTTAATCATCCGGCGTCGTCGCAGGCCCGCCTCGGGCCGAATCGAGATCGCCAGAACCGTCGCACAGTTTGCTGCCGCCCATCGTAGTGCTCCGGTTCTAACATTCGCATTCCATCATGGCGAACTCCTTCGCGAATATGAGAACCTTAGGTGCTCTACAAGCCTATGATTCTAGTGTAGTTTTGGTTCAGAAGCTGTCCTGATGGATGCGCGAGCCGCAATGCAGAGAACGACTGAACCGCCACACTAGCAATGTTTTCCAGTGCAGTTCGGGATTTGACATTCGCCGGGCGGACTCGCGGAGTCACTGGGCGAATGTCAAATCCACCGTACTGGTGGCCGTATAGCGAATTGACGCTTGTTTTGCCAAGCAAAACGCCTGCCAGCGGATCGAGGGCAGATCGCGTGATATTGCGTCTGCGAAGCGGTTGTTTCCCCTGGGATGCGGGCAGCTTGAAGCTGGCTCAGATGCCGGAAAATTCAGATCACGACGGGGCGATTGCGATCCACACCCAATCATCCCCAAGAAAATTCTTCTAAACCTGGTCGAGTCCGTAGAGCGTATGTAGCGTGCGGACCGCAAGCTCGGTATAGACGGCGTCGATCAGCACCGAGAACTTGATCTCGGAGGTTGTGATGGCGCGGATGTTGATGTTGCGCGCCGCCAGCGCCGCGAACGCCTTGGCGGCGACGCCGGCGTGGCTGCGCATGCCGCTGCCGATCACGGAAACCTTGGCGACATCGGTGGCAGTATCGAGCCTTGCATAGCCGATCGTGATCTTGGCCATGGTAATGGTGTCGCGGGCGCGATTGTAGTCCGACGCCGGTACGGTGAATGTCAGGTCGGTCGTCTTGCCGTCCTCGGAGACGTTCTGCACGATCATGTCGACATTTATGTTCGCCTCCGCGAGCGGGCCGAAGATCGACGCGGCAACCCCGGGCTTGTCTTCGATCTGGCGCAACGAAATCTGGGCTTCGTCCTTGGTGAAGGCGATGCCGGTGACGACGTGGCTTTCCATGATCTCCTCCTCGCTGCAGATCAGCGTGCCCGGCGGCTGGTTGGCGTGCGGGTCGATATCCTCGGGCTTGTCGAAACTGGAGCGGACGAAGATCGGCATATTGTGGACCATGCCGAGTTCCACCGAGCGCACCTGCAGCACCTTGGCGCCCAGCGAGGCCAGTTCCAGCATGTCCTCGAACGCAATTCTGTCGAGCCGGCGGGCTTTCGGCACCACGCGTGGGTCGGTGGTATAGACGCCGTCGACGTCGGTATAGATATCGCAGCGGTCGGCGTGGATCGCGGCCGCGATTGCCACCGCCGAGGTGTCCGAGCCGCCGCGCCCCAGCGTGGTGATGCGATGGGTCTGCGGGTTGATACCCTGGAAACCGGCAATGACTGCAACCTCCTTGCGATCCCGGAAGCGGTTGATCAGTTCGGCGCCGTTGATATCGAGAATCCGGGCGGAGGCGTGGGCGTCGCTGGTCACGATCGGAATCTGCCAGCCCTGCCAGGAGCGTGCCTGAATGCCCATGCCCTGCAGGGCGATCGCCAGCAGCCCCGAGGTGACCTGCTCGCCGGAGGCCACGACCGCGTCATATTCGCGCGCATCATGCATCGGAGATGCCTCGCGGCACCAGTCCACCAGTTCATTGGTCTTGCCGGCCATCGCCGATACCACAACCGCCACGTCATGGCCCGCGTCGACCTCGCGCTTGACATGGCGCGCGACGTTGCGGATGCGGTCGATATTGGCGACGGACGTTCCGCCGAATTTCATCACGAGGCGGCTCATGACGACGCGCGCGTTCCCTGAAAGAGGATAAATCGGATGGCCCGCGCGAAACCGGAGGCGCGCGGGCCGAAACGCGCGTATACATAGCGGCGCGGCCGGGGGCAAGCTGGTTCCTGGCCGGGGTGGCCGTTTTGAGTGAGGCGAGGTAATGGCGCGTTATATCGACGAGATCCTGCAGCCCGGGGAGAAGGTGCTGTACTCGACCAATGCGCACTGGATTTTTTATTTGCCGGCGATTGCCGCCTGGGCCGGGGTGCTGGTTCTGCTCGTGCTGTCGCGGCTGACCGCGACCGACAGCCTCATCCTGCTCTGCTTTGCCGCCGCCGCAATAGTCGCTATCGCGGCGTTGTACTGGACGGTGACGGCCTGGTTCCATCGCTTTACCACCGAGACCGACGTGACCAATCTGCGCGTCGTCCACAAGACCGGATTCGTCAAGCGGCGCACCTTCGAGATGGCCCTCGACAAGGTCGAGAGCGTCGACGTCAACCAGAGCATCCTGGGTCGCATCCTCAACTACGGCGACGTGACGATCATGGGCGTCGGCGAAGGCCGGGAGACCATCACCACGATCGCCTCGCCGCTGGCGTTCCGCAACGCAATCACCGCTACGCCATCGCCGCGCGCCAGCTAGCGTCCGAACCTGAAGTTCGCCGCACTGGGCGGCCTCCTGCTGGCGAACCTTGGAAAATGAGTATCAGCGCATGATCCGCAAAAAGTGGGAAGCGGCTGTTCGAAGAGATCAGGTGCCAAGATAGATACGAGATCATGATCCGGTTCAATCGAATCGGTCACGGGCCAGCAGTGGAGTTTTAGACATGACCATGCAGCAGGATTCCCGCGCGGCTACTCCGGGCGGTCCAGGCTCGACGGTCGATCCTGCCGAAATTGCCAAGTTCTCGAAACTGTCGGAAACTTGGTGGGACCCCAAGGGCAAGATGGCGCCGCTGCACAAGATCAATCCGTTGCGGCTTGCCTATATCCGCGATGCGGCCTGCCGCAAATTCGAGCGCAACGCCAAGAGCCTGAACTGTCTCTCGGGCCTGCGCATGCTCGATATCGGCTGCGGCGCCGGTCTGTTGTGCGAGCCGTTCACCCGGCTCGGCGCCCAGCTGATCGGCGTCGATCCCTCCGCCAGCAACATCGCCGCCGCGAGGCTGCACGCGGAGAAGGGACATCTGACGATCGATTATCGCTGCACCACGATCGAGGAGATGGACGTGCGCGAGCGCTTCGACGTCGTGCTGGCGATGGAGGTGGTCGAGCATGTCAGCGATGTCGGCATGTTCCTCAACCGCTGCGCGGCGATGCTCAAGCCCGGCGGGCTGATGGTGGTCTCGACGATCAACCGCAACTGGAAGAGTTTCGCGCTCGCCATCGTGGGCGCCGAATACGTCCTGCGCTGGCTGCCGCGCGGCACCCATCAGTGGAGCAAGTTCGTCACCCCCGACGAACTTGCGCGGCATTTGCTCGACAACCGGCTTGTCGTCACCGAGCAGAGCGGCGTGGTCTACAATCCGATTGCCGATCGCTTTAGCCTCTCTGCCGACATGGACGTCAACTACATGGTGGTCGCGGAGGGGATGGTGTAGGTTTCTCTCGTCCCCGCGAAAGCAGGGACGACACCGACGATACCGTCCTTTTGTCCGGCGCAATCCTGTCATGCGCTGGTTCGATTGACCGCATGCGTCGCGCCCGGCACGGTGGCCACGATGCCCCGCCGGTAAATTCCCGAAATGCTCTCCATCGCCACGCTCTGGATACCCTTCACCGTCATCGCTGCGGTGGCGCAGGTCGCGCGCAACGCGATGCAGCGGCAATTGACCGGGCCGCTCGGGACCTGGGGCGCGACCAATATCCGCTTCCTGTTCGGCTTTCCGTTCTCGCTGATCTTCTTCGCGATTGTGCTGGCCGCGACCGGCGATGCCGTGCCGTGGCCCACCGCGGTATTCTGGCCGTGGCTCCTGCTCGGGGCGTTCTGCCAGATCGTGGGTACGGGGCTGATGCTGCTCGCCATGAATGACCGCTCCTTCGTGGTGACGACCGCGTATCTGAAGACAGAGGCGATCCAGACCGCGGTCTTCGGCTTCGTCTTTCTTGGCGATCACCTCACGCTGTCGAAGATTGTTGCGATCCTGATCGCCTCCGCCGGCGTCATCATCGCGGCGCTGCGGCCGGGCGGTGCCAAGGGATTTGCCGATCTGAAGCCGACGGCGCTGGGTCTCGGCGCCGCCGCGGCGTTCGCGCTGTCGGCGGTCGGGTTTCGCGGTGCGGTTATCGTCGTGCCGGGCGTCTCTTTCGTGACCGCAGCCTCCTTTACGCTGGTGTTCGGCCTGTTCGTGCAGACGCTGGTGCTCACGATCTATCTGTTGGCGCGCGCGCCGGAGGTCCTGCGCAAGATTCTCGGCCTGTGGAAGCCCTCGATGTTCGCGGGCTTCATCGGCGCCTTCGCCTCGCAGTTCTGGTTTCTCGCGTTTGCGCTGACCGCGGCCGCCAACGTGCGCACGCTGGCGCTGGTCGAGGTGCTGTTCGCCCAGGCCGTGGCGTATTATTCGTTCAAGCAGCCGATCTCGGCGCGGGAGTTGTTCGGCATCGTGCTGATCGTGATCGGGGTCGCGCTGCTCGTGGCGGCCTGATTCAGCCCTTGCACTAACTTTACCATATGGTTAAGTAACTTGATCTGGGCGGAGGGTCCCGGACGAGCATCTTTCGCGAGATCGGAGGTTCGCATGACCTCATACACCGGCGGCTGCACCTGCGGCGCGGTCCGCTACGCGATCACGGCAGAACCCGTTCGCAGCTTTCAGTGTCAGTGCCGTGATTGCCAGAGGGATACCGGCGCCGGACATGCGTCGGTCATGGTGTTCCCGCGCTCTGCGCTGCAGATCAGCGGTGCCGTCGTCGAGAACTCGAGGGTTGCGGACAGCGGAGCCGAGAAGCGAAAGGGATTTTGCGGCAATTGCGGCTCGCCGCTCTATAACCAGCCGCAAAACGTGCCGGACATGGTCGGTATCTATGTGGGCACGCTCGATGACGCCTCAGGATTCAAGCCCCAGGTCGTGATGTTTGCGTCACGCGGATACAACTGGGACCATCTTGATCCGGCGCTGCCCAAGGTACCGCAGATGCGGCCCTCTTCCTGATCGACGAAGCGGACGGTCAGCGCTTCACGGCGATCAGCACGGCGCCCGCGGCGATCAGGACGATCCCCAGCCAGCCCTGAAACGAGGGCCGTTCGCCGAGAAAGACCACGCCGAACAAGGCCACCAGCACGACGCTCAGTTTGTCGATCGGCGCGACCAGCGTGGCCGGTCCGAGCTTCAGGGCGCGGAAATAGCACAGCCACGACGCCCCGGTGCCGAGGCCGGACAGCAGGAGAAATGTCCAGGTTTTCGTCGAGATCGGACCGGTATCGGTGAGCTTGCCGGTCGCAAACAGGATGAGCGCGAGACTGATCAGCACGATGACGGTGCGGATCAGGGTGGCCATATCGGAGTTGATGTCTTCGACCCCGACTTTGGCGAAGATCGCGGTCAGCGCGGCGAATCCTGCCGAGAGCAGGGCCCAGACGAGCCAGGATGGAAAGGAGTCCGGGTTCATGAGGACCTCGGGTGGGATGGAAACTGTCGTTCCGGGGGGACGAGTGAAACGAGCGAACCACGATGGACACTTGCGCATCTGAGGTCGGGTCCCTGCGGACCATCCAGGAATGACGCCACGCGTCAGTTCCGGTCCTCCGGCAAGACCGGCAGCGGCGACACCTCGACGCCCTCGTCGATCAGCGCGCGCGCCTCATCCGGCGAGGCCTCGCCATAGATCGGGCGGTGTTCGATCTCGCCATAGTGCATCTTGCGCGCCTCGTTCGGAAAGCGCTCGCCGACATTGTCGGCATTCTTGACGATATGGTCGCGCAGCTCCTTCAGCTTGGCGCGCAGTTCGCGCTCCTGGGTCATCACCAGCGGCGTGGAACCCGCGGGCGCTTCCGCAGACACCGTCGGAGCAGCCGGCGCAGCGCTGTCGTGTCGCTTCTTGCCGACGATTTGCGGCGCCATGATCGCCTTGTCGATCTTGACCGAAGCGCAGATAGGGCAGCTGACGAGTTTGCGTTTCACCTGCGAATCATAGGCCGACGAGCTCTGGAACCAGCTCTCGAAACTGTGGTCACTTTCGCAGCGCAGCGCATAGCGGATCATGTCGATCCCCGCACCACATGCAGATGTTCCGGACCCAGCCTGGGATCGGCCACGCCGAAACGCCGCCCGTGCTGCAGCGAGGGAATGGTCTTTCGCGCGGTCTCGACTCGCGCCGGGTCGATTTCCGCGAGGAACACGCCCGGTTCGACGCCGCCTTCGGCAAGCACGACGCCCCAGGGGTCGATGATCAGCGAATGACCATAGGTCTCGCGCTTGTTTTCGTGCAGGCCCGCCTGCGCCGCGGCGAACACGAAACAGCCGTTTTCGATGGCCCGCGCGCGCAGCAGCGTGTGCCAGTGCGCCTCGCCGGTCTTGCGGGTGAAGGCGGACGGCACGGTCAGAAACGACGCGCCGCTCTCGGCGAGCGCGCGGTAAAGCGCGGGAAAGCGCACGTCGTAGCAGATCGTAAGCCCGATGCGGCCCCAGGGCAGGTCGGAGATGACGGCGGTTTCGCCTGGCTGATAATTGGCGGATTCGCGGTAGCTCTCGCCATCCGGCAGATCGATATCGAACATGTGGATCTTGTCGTAGCTTGCGAGCAGATCACCGTCCGGGCCGATCAGGAACGAGCGGTTGACTGCCTTCTCCGGCGAGAAGCGCAGCGCCAGTGAACCGATATGCAGATGGATATTCAGTTCGGCCGCGAGCGCACGATAGGCCTTGAGCGAGAGATCGTCCTGTTCGCTCGACAGCTGCTCGAACAGCGCCTTGCGGTTCAGCTGCATCATGTTGCTCACCTCCGGCGTGAGCACGTAATCGGCGCCCTGCGCCGCCGCTTCGCGAATCAGCCTGGTTCCCTGCTCGAGGCTGGGCTCGGGCAGAAGGGAGGTGCGCATCTGCACCATGGCGGCGGTAAACGTGGATTTTTGGCTCATGTGGCGCTCGTCAGGCCGGCGAGCAGCGAATCGAGCTTGCCGGAGCGGTCCAGTGCGTAAAGCTCGTCGCAGCCGCCGACATGGGTGCGGCCTACGAAAATCTGCGGAAAGGTCGAACCGGCGCCAGCGCGGTCGTACATTTCCTGGCGCAGCGCAGGGTCGACTGCGACATTGTGCTCGGTGAACGCGGCCTTTTTGCGGGTCAAGAGCGATTTGGCGGCGCTGCAATAGCCGCAGCCCGGGCGCGTGTAGATTTCGATGGCAGCGGTCATGTCGCGCTCTGGTCTCCGATTCCTGACAATATTTGCGACGGAAAGCGCTAATTATATGGGGGGACGGGGGCTATCCACAACCCGGGCGAAGACCAGCACGTCGACCTGGGCCGCCTTGGCCCGCAACAGCGCCCGTGCACAGGCACCGACGGTGGCGCCGGAGGTGAGGACATCGTCGATCACGACCACGCGGCGGCCCTGGACCTGTGACCGGGCGTCATCGGCGACCTGGAAGGCGCCCTGCACATTGCTGGCGCGCTGCGCGCGCGAGAGGCCGACCTGCTGTTCGGTCGCCCGGACGCGGCGAAGCACATCGCCCTTGAGCCTGACGCCGCTCTGCCGCGCAATGATCCGTGCCAGCGCGCCGGACTGATTGTAGCGGCGGTGCCACGCACGCCGCCAATGCAGCGGCACCGGAACCAGGATGTCCGCTTCGCCGAGCAGTTCGCGCCCGGCGTGCGCCATCCAGCGGCCCATGGCGGGGGCGAGGTCGGTCCGGTCCTGGTATTTCAGCGCATGTACCAACGTGCGCGCAACCTCGTCAAAGCGCACCGCGGCGCGGGCGCGGGTGTAGGCCGGCGGATCGGCAATTGCCTCCATCGACAACAGTCCGGGTCCGGGATCGTAGACGAAGGGAATGCCGAGCCGCGGACAATAGGGTGGCGCGATGAAGGAGAGTTTTGACCAGCAGGCCGCGCAAAGGCCCTCGCCGTCGACCGGCTCGCGGCAGGAAATGCACAGTGTCGGCAGCGCGACGTCGAGCGTCAGGCGCATGGCCAGCCGGCATGCGCCATGAAACGCGCCGAGCGCGGTGCGCAGATGGGTGAAGACGGAACGGGTTGCTGAGGCCTCGGCGTCCATGCCTGAGAGGCTAGCGTTGGGGTGCGCGGCGCTCAAGCCCTTGGGGCGGTTGCTCGGTGCAACAGCGCACGGGCCGGGAATGGCTGAAGATGCCAGGTTGTCAGACGCGGCGGGATCGGCGTAACCAACGGCCATGGCCGCAAACCCAACCATCGCACCCATATTGTTCGACCGCCGGCTGCTGTTGGCGCGGCAACGCCGCGCGCTGCGTCAGGGTCCCGTGACCTTTCTGCTCGACCGCGTTGCCGACGACATGGCCGAGCGCTTGAGCGCGGTGATGCGGGATTTTGCCGACGCCGCCGATATCTGGACACCCGGTGAGGGGCTGCGGGCGCCGGACGCACGCGTCAAATCCTTTACCCGTATCGCGCTCGCGGATTCGCCGGAGGAGGTCGTGCAGCTTGCGCCGCAATCGCTCGACCTCGTCCTGTCGGCGTTCGCCTTCCAGTTCGTGAACGATCTCCCCGGCGTGCTGGCGCAGATCCGCCGGAGTTTGCGGCCTGACGGGCTGTTGTTGGCCGCCATGATCGGCGGCGACACGCTCAACGAGCTCAGGCAATGCTTTGCCGCGGCGGAAGCAGAACTGGAGGGCGGGGTTTCGCCGCGTGTCGCGCCATTTGCCGATCTGCGGGACATCGGCAGCCTGTTGCAGCGCGCCGGGCTGGCGCTGCCGGTCACCGACGTCGATCGCATCGTTGTGCGCTATGACAATGCCTTTGCCTTGATGCGGGATCTGCGGCGCATGGGTGCAGGCAATGTCCTGGTCGAACGGCGGCGGACGCCGACCCGACGCGCAACGCTGTTGCGCGTGGCAGAAATCTACCGCGAACGGTTTTCCGATCCCGATGGCCGCATCCGCGCGACGTTCGACGTGATCTGGCTGTCGGGCTGGGCGCCGCACGACAGCCAGCCGAAGCCGCTCAGGCCCGGCTCGGCGACCGTGAGTTTGGAAGCGGCGGTGAAGCGGAACGCACCCTCCGGGGGAGGGTGAAGAAAAGCTCACATCAACAGATCGATCAGATGCGGGATCAGCGGCAGATCCGCCGGCGGCATCGGATAATCGCGCAGTCTGTTCGCGCGCACCCAGGCGAGCCCCTGCCCCTCGCATGCGACAACGTGTCCCTCCCACCGCCTGCAGACGTAAAGCGGCATCAGCAGATGAAAATCGGCGTAGGCATGGCTTGCGAATGTCAGGGGCGCAAGGCACGGCTCGCTGACCGCGATCCCGAGTTCCTCGTGCAGTTCGCGAATCAAGGTCTGCTCCGGCCGCTCGCCGGGTTCGATCTTGCCGCCGGGAAATTCCCATAGGCCGGCAAGCGACTTGCCTTCCGGCCGCTGCGCGATCAGGACGCGCTTGTCGGCGTCGATCAGCGCGCAGGCGACGACGAGCGTGAGTTTGATGTCAGCCATGTGGGCGCGGCAGGTTTGGGAGCGGCGGTCCGGTCGGACCATGCGGGAAGGGTTCGTTAATCATGGTTGGTAGGTAGTTAACGATACTTGGTCCGTAATTCTACGGTCGGGAGTAAGTCATATTTAATCAGTCTTCGCATAGCTTTTGCCCGATTTAAACCGGGAGAGGCATTCCGATGCGCGCCCTTGGTCGAGTGATTCGCCGTTTCGGCTCTGATCGACGCGGCAATATTGCGGTCATTTTCGCGCTTGCCTGCATTCCGCTGATTTCAGCGGTCGGTTGTGCCGTTGACTACTCCACGGCCACCCGAATAAGGGCAAAGCTGCAAGCGGCGGCGGACAGCGCAGCCGTTGCCTCGATCTCCCAGAAATCTCCCGGCTATGTCGCCGCCGCGGCAATGACGGGCAATGGCTCCGTCACCGCCGGTGTTAACGACGCCTATAATGTCTTTGACGCCAACATGACCTCGGCCACGGGTTACACAAATTTGTCCCGCACCAGCACGGTTACAAAGACCGGGATACTGCTGGCTTCCAACTTCCAGTTCAGCGCCGATGTTCCCGTCACCTTTATGAAGGTCGTTGGATACCAAACCATCACGGTCACCGGCAGCTCGACCTCGAACTCCTCGCTGCCGCCGTACCTCGATTTCTATCTAATGCTGGACGTGTCGGAGTCGATGGGCCTGCCGTCGACCAACGCCGAGCAAACCAGGCTGGCCGCGATCAATCCGGATATGTTTTCGCAATATCCTGGCGGCTGCACCTTGGCCTGCCATTTCACTATCGCAAATTCGTGCGGGGACGGCAGTCAGAAATACCCAACGAACAATGCGTGTCTGGGCTATTGGATATCACGGGTCAGCCCGACCGCGTACGCGAATCTCGTGAACCAGGCGTCGACGTTTAGCGTGCCGAAGCAGAAACCGGGCTTGCCGAATTCGATGCTTTCCGGTCTGCCGAATTCGCTGCTTTCCGGCGACCCTAGCAGCCTGGCGTCGGTTTCGTCCTGCCCGACCGATGGCACCGCCAACTGCATCCAGTTGCGCGCCGATGCGGTCGGCTATGCCTTGAATCAATTGTTCATTACCGCGAACGCCTCCGCGAAGGTTACCAATCAATTCCGGATCGGGCTCTACCCGTTCATTCGATACCTTTATGCCTATTTTCCCCTGACCAGCAGCATCAACGGCTCTCCAACCAATTCCTCGACCATCAACTACGCGGCTGCAAACCTTGCCTCGCTGCTTGATACCAATACGAGTTCAAGTCTCGGCTCCGGCGGCACGCATATTGATAGGGCATTTTCGGATATGAACACCCTTATCACCAGCGTGGGCGATGGCAGCGCATCGACCGCCCCTCAGCCTTACGTCTTCCTCGTCACCGATGGCGCACAAGACCCCCAAGTCAAAGCGATTAACGGAGGAAGTTGGTCTGGAAGCAACCACGCCACGGTGATAGACCCCACGACGGTCTGCAAGCCGCTCAAGGACCGCGGCATCATCATTTCCGTGCTTTATATTCCCTATCAGCCGATCCAGAACCCAAACTCATCCTTCGCGAATGACGAAGACGACTATGCCAACAACAATATCTCGAGTATTCCGGCCAGTCTTCAGAACTGCGCCTCTCCCGGTTTCTTCTACACGGCGAACACGCCCGCGGACATCACGGCTGCCCTGAACGCGATGTTCAATCACTCGGTGGTAACGGCGCGCATTACGAGATAGTCTAACGACCGCACAGGAGATATCGGCCATTCGTCCGCGCGGTTGTTGGCCGTCGCCGATGATCGCGGCCTCATCTTGCCGTATGAGCGATCGAAGAAGCCGACATTAGCGCTTCTTTCTCTGCAATTTTGACGGACGTTCCGCGCCAAAAGTTAAGACGCGGTCGCATAGCTTGCCCCGGGCAGTACCTGGGTAAGATACAATCTATGCGTGTTCTGGTGCGTGCAAGCCGCCGTTTCGGTCGGGACCGACGCGGCAATATGGCCGTCATATTGCCGCTCGCCTGTCTTCCGCTGCTGTCGGCGATCGGTTGCGCGGTCGACTACTCGCGGGTGGCGCAGCTTCGCGGCAGGCTGCAGGCGGCGGCCGCCGCCGCCAGCGTCGGATCGGTCACAAAGGGAGCGCCGGCGTTGATCGCCGCCGCCACCATGGCATCGGATGGTGGTGTCGCGGTTGGCGCAGCCGATGCCGCCAACATCTTCCACGACGCCATGTCGGGCGTGAGCGGCTTCGCGCTCGACGGCATGACGGCGATGGTGACCAAGAGCGGCGCGACCTTGACTGCCGAAGTCACGTTCGAGGCGAGCGTGCCGACCGTTTTTCTGCGCCTGATCGGCAAGCGCGCCATCGCTGTGTCCGGCAGCTCCACGGCGACGGCAAACTTGCGGCGCTACATCGATGTCTATTTCCCGCCCCGGCAGTTCGCCGCCAACGGGCGTCGGGTCGATCCCGGCAGACCATCTCAACCATGAGCCCAGGGATCGCAGCGGTCAAAAATTCATCCCTTGCAGCTGGCCGATCACGACCTGTAATCGCCATTGATCGCGACATATTCCTTGGTGAGGTCGCAGGTCAGCACGCGGTCGCGGCCTTTGCCGAGGCCGAGCGCGATCTTGATCTGGATTTTGGGTTGCTGCATCGCCGCGGAGACCTCGGCCTCGTCATAGGACGGGTCGCGCACGCCGCGTGTGGCGACACGGATGCCGTTGAACGAGATCGACAGTTTGTCGCGGTCGGCGGGTTGACCAGCCTTGCCCACCGCCATCACCACGCGGCCCCAATTGGCATCCTCGCCGGCGATTGCGGTCTTCACCAGCGGTGAATTCGCCACCGACATCGCGATTTTCCGCGCCGACATCTTGGACACTGCCCCCTCGACGATGATCTCGACCAGCTTGCGTGCGCCCTCTCCGTCACGCGCCACCTGTTCGGCGAGGTCGGCGAGCACGGCGAAGAAGGCCTTGCTGAAAGCCTTGAGGCGGGGGTCGCTCGCGCGGCTGATCTTCGGTGCGCCGTGCGCGGCGGCTGCGCCGGTGGCGAAAGCGAGCAGCGTGTCGGATGTCGAGGTATCGCTGTCGACGGTGACGGCGTTGAACGTGTCGACGACGCCGCTCTTCAGCAGCGATTGCAGCGCGCCAGCGGCAATCGGCGCATCGGTGAACACGAACGCCAGCATCGTCGCCATGTCCGGCATGATCATGCCGGAGCCCTTGGCCATTCCGTTGATCGTGACCTTGGCCTTGCCGAGCTTGACGGTTCTGGTTGCGACCTTCGGATAGGTATCGGTGGTCATGATCGCCTTGGCCGCACCCATCCAGTCGCCCGGTGTGGCGATTGCTGCGAGCTGGCCCAGCACGCCGTCGAACTTATGCGCATCGAGCGGTTCGCCGATCACGCCGGTGGAGGCGAGAAACACCTCGTTCGGCTTGCATCCGGCGGCCTTGGCGGCGATCTGCGCCGTCAGCGTCGTGGCCTGTCGCCCGGTCTTGCCGGTAAAGGCATTGGCGTTGCCGGAATTGACCACCAGCGCGCGGGCATGGCTTTCCTTGGAAGTACCCTTCAGCAGGCCGCGACACCAATCTACGGGCGCGGAGGCGCATTTGGATTGGGTAAAGACGCCAGCGACCGCCGTCCCCTTGTCCATCACCGCGAGCAGCACGTCGGTGCGGCCCTTGTAACGGATGCCCGCTGCAGCAGTGGCAAGCTTGACGCCCGCAATCTCGGGCATGTCGGGGACATCTGTCGGGGCGAGCGGGGAGACGGTCGAGGACATGGGCAAAATCCAGAAAGCAGCGAACAAAATCAGTTGTCACTGCCGGGCAAAGCTGTGCGAAGGACGGCGTCGCTTCCACTTGCCCATATCCCGGCCATCCACGTCTCCTCTCGCGAGTTTCAAGACGTAGATGGCCGGGACATAGGCGAGCGTAAGCGACGCCGTCCTTCGGACGGCTATGCCCGGCCATGACGGTTGTAAATACTATTGGCTTCGCGGAAGTAACAGCGAATTCTTACTTCTTCGCCGGCGCCATCTTGGAATCGGCGGGCTTGTCGGCGTCCGGCTTGGTGTCGGTCTTGGCGGTCTCGGCAGGCTTGTCCATGCGCTCGATCTTGGAGGCTTCGCGCAGCTTGGTCACATAGTCTGCCTGCGCCTTGCGTGTCACGTAGGTCTCGACCTGGCTCTTGACCTGATCGAAATCGGGAGCCTTGCGGTTGCGCTTTTCCTCGACTTTGATGACGTGCCAGCCGAACTGGCTCTTGACCGGATCGGAGATCTTGCCGGGTTCGAGCGTGAAGGCCACATTGGCGAATTCCGGCACCATCTGGTCCTTGGTGAAGAAGCCGAGATCGCCGCCGTCGGACGCGCCGGGATCCTTGGATTTCTTCTTGGCGAGTTCGGCGAAATCGGCGCCCTTGTCTAACTCGGCCTTCACTGTCTTGGCCTCGTCCTCGGTCTCGACCAGGATGTGGCGGGCGTGAACTTCCTGTTCACCCGAAATCTGCTTCGAAGCCTCCTCATAGACCTTCTTCATTGCGTCGTCGGTGGACGCTGCCTTGCCTTCGCTCGCCAGCAGGCTGTCCATCAGGAGCCGGTTGCGGGCAAAGGCCAGACGGCGCTTGAAATCCTCGCCGTCCTGGACCTTTTTGTCCTCGGCGGCTTTGGAGACGACCTTCATGTCAATCAGGAACGAGAGCACGTTGTCGTCCTTCGTCGCGGGGTCCATCTGCGCGAGGCTCGGCCCGAGTTCTTCCTCGGCCAGCGCGACGTCACTCTTGCGGATCTCGGCGCCGTTGACCTTGGCAAGCACCGGGTTTGCATCTTCCGCACGACCTGGGCCCGCGAACAGCACCAGGGCGAGACAGCCAGTCACGGCCGCGGAGGCAAGACCTTGGCGCAGGCCGGTTTTCGTCACCGGGAACGAAGTGGTCATGGAAAATCCTTGTGCTGAAGTGATAGCGTTGGGGCGGCCGGACACTCGCCCAATCGCGGGGCCTTGGCAACGCGAAAACTCTGTCAAAATCATGAATTTCCGGACCGGAGATCGAGGCATTTTTACAGGGTTGCAACGGGTGGCGCCATGCCGGTAGCGGGTCAATGCCGGGATTAGGCTCGCCGTTGACAAGGCCCCAACACGGCCATATCTGTGCGCGGTCGCTTCAATGGCGATAGCGCTCATTTTGCTGCGTTTTTTGCCGTTGAACCCTGGGTTGCTCAATATCCCGCTCATGCGGCGGACAATGCCCCGACCGGGCTGGCGTTGCGCTGCGTCACGGTGAGTTGATAGGCAACCTGGCGGATCAATTCACGGCTGCAGCGCAGGGCCGCAAACGCAGGAAGTTGGCATGATTGGCGCGCTCGCCCGCAAGTTTTTCGGCTCCGCCAACGACCGGCGGGTGAAGGGATATCAGTCCCGCGTCGACGCCATCAATGCGCTCGAACCGCAAGTGGCCGCGCTGTCGGACGAGGCGCTGACCGCGCGCACCGTCGAGTTCCGCAAGCAGCTCGCGGACGGCAAGACGCTCGACGACATCCTGGTACCGGCGTTCGCCACCGTGCGCGAGGCGGCCAAGCGCACGCTCGGTCAACGCCATTTCGACGTGCAGCTGATCGGCGGCATGGTGCTGCATGAAGGCGACATCGCCGAGATGAAGACCGGCGAAGGCAAGACGCTGGTGGCGACGCTTGCGGTCTATCTCAACGCGCTCGCGGGCAAGGGTGTTCACGTCGTCACCGTCAACGACTATCTCGCCCGGCGCGACGCCGCCTGGATGGGCCAGATCTATTCCTTCCTCGGTATGACCACCGGCGTGATCGTGCACGGTCTCGACGATTCCGAGCGCAAGCAGGCCTATGCCTGCGACATCACCTACGGTACCAACAACGAATACGGCTTCGACTATCTGCGCGACAACATGAAGTACCGCCTCGAGGACATCGTCCAGCGCGGCCATTTCTACGCGATCGTCGACGAGGTCGACTCGATCCTGATCGACGAGGCGCGGACGCCCTTGATCATCTCCGGCCCGCTCGACGACCGCTCGGATTTCTACAACACCATCGACACCTTCTTCCCCCGACTCGACAAGACCGACTACGACGTCGACGAAAAGCAGCGCACGGTGACCTTGACCGAGGCCGGCATGGAGAAGCTCGAGAACCTGCTGCGCGACGCCGGCCAGCTCAAGGGCGAGTCGCTCTATGACGTCGAGAACGTCTCCGTCGTTCATCACGTCAACCAGGCGCTGCGCGCGCACACGCTGTTCACCCGCGACAAGGACTACATCGTGCGCGACAACGAGGTCGTGATCATCGACGAGTTCACCGGACGCATGATGCCGGGCCGCCGCTATTCGGAAGGCCTGCACCAGGCGCTGGAGGCCAAGGAGCACGTCCAGGTCCAGCCCGAGAACCAGACGCTGGCCTCGATCACCTTCCAGAACTACTTCCGGATGTACGAGAAGCTCGCGGGCATGACCGGTACCGCGGCAACCGAAGCCGACGAATTGTTCGACATCTACAAGCTCGAAGTGGTGGAGATCCCCACCAACCTGCCGGTGGCGCGGCTTGACGAGGACGACGAGGTCTATCGCACCCAGAACGAGAAATATGCCGCTATCCTGGGCGAGATCGAACGCGCCAATTCGCGGCTGCAGCCGGTGCTGGTCGGCACCGCATCGATCGAGAAGTCCGAGGTGCTCGCCGAATACCTCAAGACCAACGGCTACAGGCAGATCGACTTCGGCATCCCGGGCGCGCTGGACAAGCTCTATGCCGCCGCGCGCGCCGGCAAGCAGGCGAAACTGTTCGCGGTGCTGAACGCGCGCTTCCACGAGCAGGAGGCCTATATCGTGGCGGAAGCCGGCGTGCCCGGCGCGATCACGATCGCGACCAACATGGCCGGCCGCGGTACCGACATCAAGCTCGGCGGCTCGCTCGATATGCGCATCCAGCAGGAGACGGCAGGCATCACCGACGAGGCGGAAAAGGCCGCCAGGATCGAGCAGATCAAGGCCGACGTCGAACGCTTCCGCGAGCTCGTGCTGAAGGCCGAGGAGGTCGTCGAGATCGAGCCGGCCAAGGGCAATCGACCGGCCAAGACCGTGACCAAACCCGGCGGGCTCTACATCATCGGCTCCGAACGCCATGAATCGCGGCGCATCGACAACCAGCTGCGCGGCCGCTCGGGACGTCAGGGCGACCCCGGACGTTCGAAATTCTTCCTGTCGCTGGAAGACGATTTGATGCGGATCTTCGGCTCCGATCGGCTCGATTCCATGCTGACGCGGTTGGGCCTGAAAGAGGGCGAGGCGATCATCCATCCCTGGATCAACAAGGCCCTGGAGAAGGCACAGCAGAAGGTCGAGGCGCGCAACTTCGATATCCGCAAGAATCTGCTGCGGTTCGACAACGTCCAGAACGACCAGCGCAAGGTGATCTTCGAGCAGCGCGTCGACCTGATGAAGGATGAAAGCGTCGCCGAAACCGTCACCGACATGCGCCATGCCTTTGTCGAGGACGTCGTCGCCAAGCACGTTCCCGAGCACGCCTATGCCGAACAGTGGGACGTTGCCGGACTGAGGGACGAATTGAAGCGCGTGCTCGACGTCGATCTGCCGGTCGACGAGTGGGCCAAGGAAGAGGGCATCGCCGACGAGCAGTTGCTGTCGCGCATCGAGACCCGCGTCGACGAGCGCATGGCCGCCAAGGTCGCGCAATGGGGTCCCGAGGTGATGCGCTATGTCGAGAAGACCATTCTGTTGCAGACGCTGGACCACCTCTGGCGCGAGCATCTGGTCATGCTCGATCATCTGCGCCAGGTGATCGGCTTGCGCGGCTATGGCCAGCGCGATCCCTTGCAGGAATACAAGTCCGAAGCCTTCAGCCTGTTCGAGGCGATGATCGCCCATTTGCGCGAGGCCGTCACCGCGCAGTTGATGCGGGTCGAGATCGTGCCGCCGGAAGAGCAGCAGCCGGTGCTGCCGCCGATGGAGGCGCACAAGATCGATCCGAACACCGGCGAGGACGAGATGGCGTTCGCCTCCGCGTCCCTGGTCCCACAACCCAACGCCAATGCCGATCGCGATCCGAAGAATCCGGCAAGCTGGGGCAAGGTGGGCCGCAACGAGGACTGCCCCTGCGGGTCGGGACGGAAATACAAGCACTGCCACGGCAAGTACGTTTGAGCCAGGATCGCGACCGCAATCGGTGATTGCAGTTCTGCAACCGGCGGGAGAGGTGCGTCGGGCGGGATTGCCGGGATCGATCGCATCAGCTTTCGCCGGCTGCCAGGCCCAGGCGACTGACGGAGTTGACGTCGGCATTTTTGACTGCGGCCTCAGTGGTCGGATGCACGACGGTGTCGGCGGTTTGCTTGCGATGCCATCGCGCAGCACCGCCGAGCTCTTGAAAAAAAGCCGCCTATGCGCATCTTTGCGCCGACTGACACCACGTCAGGCTCCAGGGCACCCGGTCATCGGCGCGCACCGCGGGGTTATTGAGCCGGGAGGACTGAGCCATGCCGCATGGCGTTAGACACGCTCAGAACGCGGTCAGGTGGCGCACGCCCAGTCGATGCAAGCATCCGCTCAAGAAAAATATTTTTTCATACCTTCCGCCGATAATGGGCTCTTCCTCATACTAACCTCATACTGAAACAGAATTCCCGAGGGATGCATTGATGGCGAACTCCGACGTTTCCGGATCGGCCCTGACCACGGCCCCCGACAACCTGCCGGTGCTCGCGCCGCTGAAGCTCGGCGAGCTCATTCCGGCCAGCCGCTTCAACGCGACCGAACTCGCGGAGGTCGACACGATCGCGAAGGGGATCGATTTCACCGACGCGGCCTCGATCATGGCCCAGATGAATGCGCCGAACCAGAAATTCGCCGACGCCATCACCAAGGAGCTGGGCAACGTCGCCGTCTACGAAACCGGCGCGGCCGCCGGAATCATTCTCGAGCTGTCGCGCCAGATCAAGTCCACAAATCTGGCCAAGATGCAGCGCGAGACCAAAGGCGAGGACTGGGTGGCCGCCACGTTCGGCCGGCTCCCGGTGATTGGAGCGCAAGTCTCGGCGATCCGCCATTTCCAGCTGAACCACAAGCGTCTCATCGACGAACTGGTGCGGATCCGCGACCAGGCGCAGCAGGAGATTACCCGTCTGCGCGGGGTTCATCAGCAATTGGAGATGCAGGAACGCGCGACCGAGACCGTGCTGCGCGACTTGATGGTCCATCTTGCCGCCTGCCAGCGCGCGACCGCCGCTGCGCGCCAGCAATTCGAACAGCAGCGTGCTGCGGCGCTGGCCGGCGACCGCGACCCTTTTGTGATCCAGAGACTTCGCGACATCGCCGACAACATCGTGATGATGGAGACGCGCCTGATCAACGCCAAGGCAAGCTTTCTGGAGAAGATGCTGTCGTTGCCGGATATTCGCGCGCGCCAGACGGCGGCGCGGATCGAGATGTCGAACACCGTCGATACGATCCAGAATGACCTGCCGGATCTTGCCAGCGCCATTGGCAGGCTGGTCGCCTCCTACCATATCGCGCAGTCGCAAAAGGCCAACGAACTGCGCCACAGAAACCGCGAGGAACTCGCGAAGGCCAACGCCGACGCGCTCGATGATGTCTACCTGGCGGCGAAGAACAGTCAGTCGGGCGCCGCAGCACAAATCGAGCAACTCTCGCAGCGGGTCGCGCGCCTGATGTCCACCCTGGAAAAGGGCGCGCAGATCGATGCCAATAACGTCAAGAGCCGGGCCGAAAGCGAGGCCAGGCTGATCGAGATCCGCGACAGCCTGATCGGCGGGATGGCGGCCAGCGCGGACCGTGCCCTGCGCGGCTCCTGATCCCTGCAAACCGGGAGACACCGAACCCATGCAATTCTCGCTTCAGCCGTACTGCAACGCCTTCCTGGAGGACGGAAACCGCAGGGTCGACGTCATCATGACGGTGCGCGCCGTCGAGACCGATACCGCACCACAAGCCAAGGAGCCGCTCGAATTCGGCATCGTCATCGACTGCTCGGGGTCGATGGGCACCCACGGCCGGATGGCCGCGGCCAAGCTCGCGGCGCGCGGCGCCATCGCCCGTATTCCCGACGGCGTGGTTTTCTTCGTTGTCGCCTTCAACGACGAGGCGCGCGTGATCGTCAAGGCGACCGTGGCCTCGGAAGCCAGTCGCGCACTCGCCAGCCGCAGCGTCGCCATGATCGAGGCCGGCGGCGGCACGTCGATGGCCAGAGCCCTCTATGCCGCCGACGAACAGTTCAGCAGCAAGACCGATGCGGTCCGTGTCTGCCAGTTCTACACCGATGGCGACAACGGCGACCAGCCAGGCGTGCTCGAAAGCGTCCTGGGCGATGTGCGCGGACGCTTTCAATGCGAATGTCGCGGCATTGGCGAGGACTGGAAGCCGGCGCAACTGCTGCAGATCGCCGAGGCGCTGATGGGAACCGCCAGGCTGGTCTCCAGCGGCGACGACATCGCCGCCGATCTGAAAGAGACCTTCGAGCACGCCGCCGCGCGCCGAACGGCCGACGTCAGATTACGCCTCATCGTGCCGCCGAAGATGGCCTCGATCGTCAAGGTCTTGCGTGTGTCACCCACCGTGATCGACTTCACCAACGAGGTGATCGCGGTCGATGACCGGACGTTCGACTACCCCACGGGTGCCTGGGCGGTCGAGGAACGGGATTTCCATGTCGTCATCGAGATGAAACAGGCCGGCGCGGTCGGCGAGCAGATGCGTATCGTCCGCACTGCGCTGGTTATCGGCGGCAAGGTGGAGGATCAGCCGGCGGTCACGGTGACATGGAGCGACGATGCGCGCATGACGACCCGGATCGATCCCCAGGTTGCACATTACACCGGCCAGGCCGAGCTTGCCGCCGTGACGCGGGAGGGCTTCGAGGCACTGGAGAAGGGCGATACCCAGGAGGCGACGGTGAAGCTCGGCAAGGCGATGAAGCTCGCGCAGGACTCGGGTAACGACGAGGCGACCCGTCGTCTTGGCAAGGTGGTCGATATCGTCGATGCCGATCGCGGCACGGTCAGGCTGCGCGCAGGCGTTCAGAAGAGCGACCTGCTCGATGCCGAGGTGGGCGCGACCCGCACGGTACGGCGCTCGCCGGCCAAGCTGGCGACGTGATCGCGCGCCCAGGACAAACGCCCCATGGCCTCCTACACATGTCCGAAGAGTGGCTGCGAATCGCGCGATCCGGACTGGTGTTCGGAATGCGGCGCCGACATGCATCCGTCCCGCGCGGCCGCGCCTGCCGATGCGGCGCCGATGCTGTGTCCGGCCTGCGGCACGCCGCGGGAGAACAATGGCCGCTTCTGCGGGGTCTGCCGTTACAACTTTGAGACCGGGCAGCCTTATTCGTCGGCCTCCGCTGCCGCCAAGACCACGCCAGCGGAGGTCATTGCGGTGGCTCCGTCATCGCAGCCGCCCGTGGCGGCCACCAGCCAAACATTGAGCGCGACCGCCGTCCCACCTCCCGAACCTGCGGCCATCCTGGTCGGCGCCGCGGCGCCGAAGACGCCTTGGGTAATATTGATCGACTTCGATCCCACCGTGGACCCCACGGCCACCCCCGACATCAGCACCGCTCGTCCGCGACTGACATTCCCCCTCGATCTGGCGGAGCTGTTGATCGGGCGTGCCGGGAGCAAAAACCATCCGGAAATCCCGATCGAGGATGAGGGCGTATCGGGCCGTCATGCCAAGATCGTGTTCTCAGCCGAAGGTCGTCCATTTCTTCTCGAATTGGGCTCGACCAATGGCACCCGCGTCAACGGCGTTGCCGCCACCGCCGGTCTGCCCCTGCCCCTGAAGTCCGGCGATCAAATTGTGATCGGCCGCTGGACCAGGATGACGATCAAGGCCGCCTGACCCATTTTGAAAGATCATTGCAATGTCTATCACAAGTCCGAGCGTCCCACCGAGCCCGCCGCTCGCGGTCGTATCGCCGCCGGACCGGATCCGGATTTCGACGCCGCGCCTGATGCAGGCCGGCCTCGCTTTGTTGGTGGTGTCGATAGTGCTGTTCTGGAGCGTCGGCGCCATCGTCATCTCCGGCGCCAGGCAGCGCGTCCAGACCATTGGCCATGACACCGCCCCCAGTGTGGTCGCGGCGCAGCAGATTCGCGCCCATCTCGCCAACCTCGACGCCAGCGCCGCCAACGCCGCGCTGACCCGAGGTCAGGCGCAGGCCCAGGCCTGGAAGGATTATGCCGCCGAACAGGCCGCGCTCAGCGATCATCTGGTCAGCGCCGCCCAGAACATCACCTTCGGCGACGCGGAACGGAAGCCGATCCTCGCGATCGCCACGGGCATACAGAAATACGCCGATCTCATCGGGCGGGCACGCGCCATCTTGGAGATGGCCGATCCGCAGCAGGCCACGGCGCCGGATGGCGCGCTCGCATTGATCGGCAGTGCCAATGTCATGCTCAACTCCGAGCTTCTGCCTGCCGCGATCGCGCTCAACGACGCCAACGAAAGCGCCCTCAATGCGACCTGGGCCGGCTGCAAGGACGCTCTCGGCTGGCAAACGATCGGCTTCGTCGCCGCCGCGCTGCCGGGCCTGGTGCTGCTGCTGCTGCTGCAATTCGTCGTCGCCGGCCGGACCAACCGGATCATCAACCCCGCGATGCTCGCTGCGACCGTTGTGATGGCGGGCGCCGTCCTTTTCGCCGCCGCCGACCTCGGATCGAGCGCCGCGGCGCTGACCAGCGCCAAGCAGGACGCCTTCGACAGTATCGGCGCGACATGGAAGAGCCGCGCGACGGCCTATTCGGCCAATGCCGACGAAAGCTACTTCCTGCTGCTTCCAGCAAGGAAGCAGAGTTATGCGGCCGCTTTCCAGAACAAGGTCCTGGTTCTCGTCGACAAGGAATTCCTCACCAAGCCGTCCCGCCAGCGTTACCTCGACCAGCGCGTTGTTCCCTTCCAGCGCCATGACTGCATCAAGGACAAGGAATACGCGTTCGGCGGCCTGTTCGGCGCCGAGCTGCTCAACGTTACCTTCGGCGGCGAATGCGCAGCGGCGGCCAACAGCTACAGAACTCTGGCGGACTATCTCGATATCGATGCCAGGATCCGCGAGCTCGACGCATTGGGTCAGCGCGATGCCGCGATCGCACTGAACGTCGGCGTCAAGCCGGGCGACAGCAATTTCGCATTCGCGCTGTTCGACAAGGCGCTTGGAAAGATCATCGACATCAACCAGTCGGCCTTCGAAGCCTCGATCGCGGAGGCCGAGCGCGGTCTTGCGCCGCTGCCATGGATCATTGCCATCGGCGGCGCGCTCAGCGTGTTGCTCGCCTTCCTGGGGCTGCGGCCACGGCTCAACGAATATCATTCCGGATGACTTCGCTCGCTTCCGATTCCCCGTAAATCCGAGTCGCGCATTCATGCTGCGTCCCCACGCCGATATTGACGCCGATCTTGCCCGCTGGACCACGACCGCGGCCCGCATCGGCAAGGCCATCGAGGGGCTGACGCAGGATCCGGGGTTCCTGCGCCTGAAGGCGCAGCTCCGTCTCGGCACCTTGACGGGCGTCACCCGCACCCGCGGCGCGGCCGCGGTCGAGGCCGCGGAGCAACTCTGGATGCATTACCTGAGCCTGGACAGGCAGCTTGTGGAAGCCGCCGAGTTGCGGCGGTCGAGCAATCCGTTCGGCCGCGAGGAGCGCTTCGAGCGCATCGACGCCATCCTGACCGGACCGGCCGTCGCGTTGCCGGACCGCGCTCGTGGCCTCGCAACGATGACGCTGAATGGAACGCCAGATCGGCCAGCGACGCTCGCCGAGGTGTTCGCCGCGATGGAGACGGCCTTCGAGACCGCCCGCGACGCCGTGCTGGCGGCGACCCGAGTGTGGAACCGGCCCGACATCCTTGTCGGGTTTCGCGAGCGCATCGCCGCGCTCGAAGCAGAGGCCGTTGACCTCGGCTGCGCCCGTCCACTCGCGCTGGCCGACGCCTCCAGGATCATCGCCACGGCCGGCGCGGCCGTCGACGCCGATCCGATCGGCGCCGCCGACGCCGGCGCGGAAATTGCCGCGCTGATCGTCAAGGCGGACGACATCCTGGCCTCGAGCAGAGCCGACCACGGCGCCGCAAATGCGTTCCTGACGCAAGCCGAGACGCAGCTCGCGGAAATTGGCTTGGCCTACGCGCGAACGGTCAAACTCAGGGCCGAGCGCGTGGCGACGATCAACGATCCCGCGCCGTCGTCCGCCGTACCATCCGATCCGGCCGTCGAATTGAGGACGTGGCTGGCGACACTCGCCAGGACCTTCGCAGACAAGCGGCCGGCTGCGGTCCTGATCGGCGCGAAGTCGTGGGTTGTGCAAGCCGCAAAGTCGATTGGGGACCTCAACGCGGCCGCGGAAGAAGACAAGAAAATTCTCGACGTGCGGGACGATCTGCGCGGCAGGTTCTCGGCGCTGACCGCCAAGGCCCAGGCTCGCGCGGCCCAGGGCCGACTCACGCCCGAGTCCGTCGCACTGTTGAACGAAGCCCGTTCGCTGCTGTTTGGCGCGGCGACCCCGTTGCCCGAAGCGGTCGCGCTGATGCGGCGCTGCGAAACCATTTAACGAACCCTGCAGCAGGAATACGCCATGACAACCACGGCATTGAGATGCGCTTCGTGCGGCGGCCACATCGTCGATGGTGCCTGTGACGACTGTGGCCGCGTTCCCGCCGGGTTGAATTTGATCGGCGACGAAGCGCCGCCGGCGACGCGCTCCAATAGTTCACGACGGACCAGGAGCCGCGGCACCACGAGCTCCAGCATCCGGGTGACGGTCGCCGTCGGTCAGGGGGCGGCCAAGCGCGTTCCGGCCACAAGAGGCTCGACCAGCCGACGCCGCGCACTCGGCGGGGGGCTGGTCTCGCTGCCGTTCCAGCCCACGACCGAACCGCTCGACCTTCTGATGAAGGATCCAGCGGTCCCGGCCAACAAGCGCATCTGCCAGAAATGCGGCACCCGCGCGCTCTACGACCAGGGCTTCTGCACCAATTGCGGTGTGCAATACAATTTCGTCCCCAGCCTCGCGGCCGCCGACATCGTCGCCGGCCAATATCGTGTCAAGGGCCCCATCGCCTACGGGGGACTAGGCTGGATCTACCTCGGCTTCGACGAGCTGCTCAATCGTTGGGTGGTTCTCAAGGGCCTTCTCAATAGCAAGGACGAAGAGGCGGCGGCGGCGGCGATGGCCGAGCGGCAGTTTCTCGCCGCGGTCAAGCATCCCAAGATCGTGCAGATCTTCAATTTCACCAACCGTGGGGCCGAAGGCTTCATCGTGATGGAATATGTCGGCGGCAAGACCATCAGCGCGATCCGGAAGGAGCGCGGTCCGCTGCCTGTCGCCGAGGCGATCGCCTACATCCTCGGCATCCTTCCCGCCTTCGCGTATCTCCACGCCCAGAATCTCGTCTATTGCGACTTCAAGCCGAACAATTTCATGCTCGATGGCGACGACGTGAAGCTGATCGACATGGGCGCCGTTCGCCGCATCGGCGATCCCGACGGCGCCGTGTTTGGCACCGTCGGCTACATGGCGCCGGAGGCCGATCAGGATCCGTCTGCGGTGTCCGATCTCTACACCGTCGGCCGTACGCTTGCCGAACTGGTGATGAACTTCAAGATGGCGAAGGGCGACGACGAACTGCCGTGGCCGGAGAGCGATCCGGTTCTCGCCGACAACGAATCCTTGAAGCTGTTCCTCGATCGCGCTTGCGCCAAGGATCCGGCGCTGCGGTTTCAGGACGCCGACGAGATGTTCGAGCAACTCTATGGCGTGCTGCGCGAAGTCGTCTGCCTCGATACCGATGAACCGAAGCCCGCGACATCGGCGAAATTCCTGAGCGACGGGCTCGTGACCGCCAACGAGCAGGCCGTCTGGCGGCCGATCGGCGAATCACTGCCGCGGCTACGGCCCGATCCGGACGACGCCGCCGCCGGTGCGATCATGGCCTCGGCAGGTCTCAAGCCGGACAAGCTTGCGTCCTACCTCGCCGACTTGCGGCGGCAATTCCCGAGGTCGAAGGAATTGAACTATGCCGAACTCGACCTCGCGCTCGGCCGGGGCGACTACGTAGCCGTGCAGCAAGGGACGGAGGCGCTGCTCGCGACCGACCCGTACGACTGGAAGGCATGGTTCATCCAGGGCCGCAGCGCCTTTCTCGCCGGCAATTTCAAGCTGGCTGCCGAGCGCTTCGCCCGCATTCGCGCCGAACTGCCGGGCGAACCAGCAGCACAGCTCGCGCTTGCGCTGGCACTCGAAGCCTTCGGCGAACCCGCCGCCGCCGAACCGGTCTATGACCGCGTCAGCAAGGCCGACCCGTCTTACGCGTCCGCGGCCTTCGGGCTTGCGCGCTGTCGCCTGTCAGGCGCCGCACCCACCGCCGCGGATCGGAAAAGCGCCGTCGAGGCGCTGAACCGGATCCCGAGCACCAGTGCGCTCTACATTGCGGCGCAGATGGCGATCGTGCGCGTTCTCGTGGCAGACCTCCCACACAAGACGCCGACACCGCGCAGCATCGACGAATTCAGGCAGGCCTCGGAAGTCTACGCAGCCCTCGGCGTCGACAACCAGGCGGCCCATCTGCTTGCGGCCGATCTGCTGCTGAAAGCGGCACAGGAGGTCGATGCTGGCCGTATCGCGGGCAAGGGCGCCGTGCTGCTCGGTTATCCGGCCAATCCGAAGGACCTGAAATTCGGCGCTGAAAAAGCGCTGCGGCGCGCGGCCCGTTTTGCCGCCGATCTGCCCGCAATGATCGCGCTGGTGGATCGCGCCAACATGGCGCGGCCACGAACCCTGTTTTGAGCAGACTTGCCGATCGGATTTTTTCAATGCCGAGCTGTCCATCCTGCGCTTCCGAGACGGTCCCGGACGCCAACTTTTGCGGTCGTTGCGGCGCGAAGCTCGCGGCCTCCCCCGAGCTCCCGGTGGCGAAATGCCGCTGCGGCGCCGGGCCGGAATCCATCGACGCCGCGGGATTTTGTAACGAATGCGGCGTCCGGCAGCTCGAGGCCGACCCGAGCGATCATCAAGAGCACGTCGTCAACGCGGATTTTGCCGCGGTCACGGATCGCGGTCGTCGTCACGCCGTCAATGAGGACGCGGTCTTCATCGCTGAGGCAACAAGCCCAAGCGGACCAGTGTGTCTGCTGGCGGTTTGCGATGGGGTCTCGACCTCGGCCGGCGCCGCGCAAGCGTCCGCTGCCGCCGTCGAGGCGTTCAGGAAAGTGGCGATTGCGGCGCTTGCGCGCGGAGCCGAACTTGCCGACGTTGCCATGCAGGCTGCACGGTCCGCACAGGACGCGGTCGTCGCCGTTCCGCATCACGACGATGAAAACGCTCCCGCGGCGACCCTGGTCGCAGCCATCGTCAGGGCCCGGCGCGCCGTCATCATATGGGCCGGCGATAGTCGCGCTTATCTTCTTGCCGACACCACGGCCCAACTGACGCGCGACGATTCGTGGTACAATGACGTCGTCGAGAAAGGCGTGCTCACGCCGGCGCAGGCGAAGAAGCACAAATATGCCCACTCGATCGTCAACTCGCTCGGCGGCCTCGCCGAAGGCGGGGAGTTCGCCCCCAACCTGATCGACGTCGCCTTGCCAGAGCGCGCCGGGATCCTGCTATGTTCGGATGGCCTGTGGAACTGCGCCGATACGCCGGAAGAGATCCGGGAACTGGCCTCCGGCGCGGGTGATGCAATCGCAGTCTGTCGTGGGCTCGTGGCCTTCGCCAACAGCCATGGTGGTCACGACAACATCTCGGCCGTCCTGTTGCGCTGGCACGCGCCGGGCACTGAAATCCAGACCGGGATCGCTGTTTGAATTGCCGCTTTCGCTGGCGACGGTCGCGTCTTCGCTTTACTTGGCCGCGGAGAAGCGGCTCTCGAACGAGTTCGATGACACGATCGGCTGGGCGCCGGCGACCAGCGTATCCTTCGGCGGAGCTGCCGACGGGTCAGAGGCGGAGGGCGCTTCCGAGACCGAGGGTTTCAGGTTCGGGCGCGCGGCTGCGACCTGCTTGGGCTCCTGCTTCGTCTCGACCGGTTTGCTGGTCGCGGTTTTCGGGGTCCAGACATCGGGACGCGGCGGCGGTTCGCTGCGCTTGGCTTCGACCACCTTGGGCTTGGCCGGCGGGGACGGAGCTGTGCTTGCGGTGGCATCGGCGGCGGCGCCGATCCCGACCTTGCGGGCGAGGCTTGCGAAGAATCCGTCGGATGGCGTACTGGCGGTGGAGGAGGCGACGCGTGTCGGCGCGGGTGAGGGCGGTGGAGGCGTGGTGGACGCCTCATCCGCACCCGGCTCGCGGGGCGGATTGACGGTGGAGGGGATCGTGCCGGGCGCGGGAGAAAACGCGGCCAGTGACAGGCCCTGACCCTCGCCACCTTCAGACAATCCGGTGTTGCCGCCGGGAACCCGAGCCGCAAAAACCGGGTTCATGCCGCCGTCGATGCCGGTGTGGAGCTTGGCAACCGGCGTGCCGCGCTCGATCAACTTGGCGACCTCGGCCTGTTCCTGCTCCTGCCGTTGCCGCACCGCATCAGCGATTTCATCGGGGACCACGTAGGCCGGGCACTTGGCAGAGGCCTCGAACACAAGGTCGCGGGTGGCGTTCGGCGGCTTCGCAGCGTCGAACACATATTTCTTCTCGCAGAAATCAACCTTCGGCTCCTGCCGCGTGATCTCGAAATGATCGTAGCCTTCCTTGATCATTTTCCAGAACGGCATGTTCGGGTTGTTGCGGTGTCTGGCCATGTTCAAGGGCGTCATCCGGAACGGATAGGCCTGGAACTGGAAGGATTTCTGTCCGCCGAAGAAAGATTCGCGCCCCAGCGCGTAGATCTCCGCGATCTGCTCGTCGGTCATCGCGTAGCAGCCGCGCGAGGAGCAATCGCCATGCACCATCAGCTGCGAACCGGAATGGCCGAGCGCGCGATCATAGGCGTTGGGATAGCCGGTGTTGAAAGAGAGATAGTAGGCCGACTGGGGATTCATCTGCCCCGGCGAGATCGCGTAGAAGCCCTCCGGAGCCTGACGGTCGCCCTCGCGGACCTTGGGTCCGAGGTCGCCCGACCAGCGGCAGATCGGATAGGTCTTCAGAAGCGCAAAGTGGCCGGAGCGGTCCTGCTTCCAGACCTCAAGCTCGGCTTCCTGCTTGAACAGGCGGACCAGGATCGGCGACTGCAGATCCATGTCCTTTTCCGTCATCACCGCGAGCAGCTTCGGCGGGACCGGCTGGTTGGCCTTGCTGTTGGTGGCGAGCGCGATTTCGTCGCTGTTGCAGCCAGCAAGCATTACGCCGGCGCCAAGGGCGGCCGACGCGACGAGCACGCGGACCAGCGAGCGATAATTCAATGCAAGAGCTCCATGCCCACGGGGCAATTTGCCCAACCCCACCATGGCTTTCATACCGGAAGCCATTGAATAAAATCTTACCCTTTGGTCCGGCCGATCGCAACCCGCTCCGATCGAGCCGATCGGTTCCATTTCACGATAGTGAACAGAAGTTAAATGAACGCTCGCGGCCTAATTGCGGCCAAATTTGGCGAGTCCATCAAAAAGCTTCAAAATGAGAGGGTTTTCCGCCAAAGAACGGGCCTCAGCCCAGTTTTCGGCCAATATCCAGGAACTTCTGCCGCCGTTGCTTGCGGATCGCGTCGGCATCGAGATTGCGCAACTCGTCGAAGGCGACCGCAATGGCCTCCCCAGTCGCGGCGATCATGGCGGCCGGATCGCGGTGGGCACCGCCCAGCGGCTCCCTCAGGATCCCATCGATCACGCCGAAGCGCAGCATGTCCTGCGCCGTGATCTTCATGTTGGTCGCGGCCTCCTGGGCCTTGGTGCCGTCGCGCCACAGGATCGAGGACGCCGCCTCGGGCGAGATCACGCTGTAGATCGCGTGTTCCAGCATCAGCACACGATTCGCGGTTGTAATCGCGATCGCGCCGCCGGACATGGCCTCGCCGGTGATGATCGCCACGTTGGGCACTCCCAGCGACAGGCAGGCGTCCGTGGATCGGGCGATCGCCTCGGCCTGGCCGCGCTCTTCCGCGCCGATGCCGGGATAGGCGCCGGCGGAATCCACGATCGACAACACCGGAATGCCGAATCGTTCGGCCATCTCCATCAGCCGGACCGCCTTGCGATAGCCCTCAGGGCGGGCCATGCCGAAATTGTGCTTGATACGGGACTCGGTCGAGGCGCCCTTTTCCTGTCCCATCACGCAAATGCTCTCGCCGCGGAAACGGCCGAACCCGCCCAGCAGGGCCTCGTCTTCGGCAAATTTGCGGTCGCCGGCGAGTGGCGTGAACTCGGTGATCAGGCCGTCGACAAAATCCGTAAAGTGCGGGCGCTGCGGCCAGCGCGCAACCAGCGTCTTCTGCCACGGCGTCAGGTTGGCATAGAGATCGGCGAGCGCCTGCGACGCCTTTTCCTCGATCCGCGAAACTTCATCGCCGATGTCGCTGCCGGAAGCGGCCAACGCGCGCAGTTCATCGACCTTGGCTTCGAGTTCGGCGACAGGCTTTTCGAATTCGAGATAGGAGCGCATGTGATCCGGCATCAAATCAATAAAGGGAGCAACGTGCGGCGGTAGGCGAAGGAGTGACGGGTCCTGAGCGGAAATGTCGCATCTTCAATGGCTTATCGTCGGTCCCGGCTTCGGCCCGCTGGCTTCGGGATCGAAAGCTGGGATGCTTGCGGGCGTGTGACGCTCTTTCGGGTGATCGGAGGCCGAAGTCAAGGCGGAGCGCTCTTTACCTTGGAAAGAGGAGGGATCTGGTTACGCATTGGTGAGGATGAGCCCTCCCCAGCCCACCCCCTTTCAGGAGGAGGGAGCGCAGCGAGGAGGCCTCTCCTGCGTCTACTTCTCCGCCAGGGGGTGCAGGTCGCGCACCAGGCTCTTCAGCCGCTCTTCCACCACATGGGTATAGATCTGCGTGGTGGAGATGTCGGTGTGCCCGAGCAGAGTCTGCACGATACGCAGGTCCGCGCCGTTGTGCAGCAGGTGGCTGGCGAAGGCGTGCCGCAACACATGCGGTGAGACCAGTCGCGGCGCGAGCCCGGCGACGGCCGCCAGTTCTTTCAGGTCGCGCGCAAAATGTTGTCGCGTCAGATGTCCACTCTCGCCGAAGGAGGGAAACAGCCATTTCGATGTTGCCGCGTTCTTTCTTGCCGCCGGCCGCAGCGTGTCCATGTCCGCGAGGTAGTCGGTCATGGCCTGTCGCGAGGCTTCGTTCAGCGGCACCAGCCGTTCCTTGTCGCCCTTGCCGCGGACGACGATCATGCGCGCGTCGTGCCGCGCCGCAGAGCGCGGCAGCGCGACCAGTTCGGACACCCGCAAACCCGTGGCGTAGAGCACTTCCAGAAGGCAGTACAGGCGCATGCGCCGCAACCGTTGCAGAGCCGAGGCGTCCGACGCCTGCGCGAGTTCCTTGGCGCGTGTCAGCATCAGGTCGACGTCGGCGATCGAGAGCACCTTCGGCAACGTTCGGCCGCGCTTGGGTCCGGACAGGATCGCCGACGGATTGTCGCTGCGGATCCGCTCGTTCAACAGGAAGCGGAACAAATGGCGGATCGCGGACAGGCGACGAGCAATGCTGGACGACTTGAATCCGCGGCTGTCGAGGTCGGCGAGATAGTCCCGCAGCCTTTCGGTCTCGGCGACGGCGAAACTCTGGCTGCGGCGCGAGAGAAATTCGGAAAAGTCGCTGAGATCGCGCCGATAGGCATCAAGCGTGTTGGCGCCGGCGCCCTGTTCGGCCGCGAGCATGTCGAGGAACAGGTTGATCAGCTTGGTGTCTGAGGGCTTTGAACGCATCGGTTGGATCGGCGGCCTCTCCCCCATCCGGGGCTGCTTCAGCCTAACGCCTATTTCTTGAGAAACTTGTCCTGCGAGATGGTGAAGGTCATTTCCCGCGGCTTTGGGCTGACGAAGTTGGCCAGCGCGTAAATCACGCCATAAACCACCCCGACGATCACGGCAAGGACGGTCAGAAAGCGGAACAGGCTGGGCATTGCGGAGCCTTAGGAGTGGCAGTTAACCATCGAAATCATCCAACATGTTCGTCCCCCCCTTGCAAGAGTCTCTGGCCCCGGCCTTTGCCGGGGTAGTATAGGTGGGCGCAAACGCGGCGGGACCGCGGCGACCGGGCCGATTCATGACCGATTCTACCTCAACAAATGGCGCATGCCCGTCCCGGGAGGCCGACATCGTCGCGGCGCTGGGAAGGCGCCTGATCGTGCTCGTGGGCATGATGGGCGCCGGCAAATCCACGATCGGCCGGCGCCTGGCGGCGCGGCTGCACCTGCGCTTCGTCGATGCCGATGTGGAGATCGAGGCGGCGCATGCCGGCATGACAATCCCGGAAATTTTCGCGTCCTATGGTGAGCCCTATTTCCGTGACGGCGAGGCGAGGGTGATTGCGCGACTGATTGAGGGCGGTCCGGCGGTGCTCGCTACAGGCGGTGGCGCGTTCATGCGCGAGGACACCCGCCGCCGCATCCACGACAAGGCGATCTCCGTCTGGCTCAAGGCGGACGCCGATATCATCCTGCGCCGGGTCAAGCGCCGTGCCGACCGTCCGCTGCTGCAGACCGCCGATCCGGCCGCGACCATCGACCGCCTGATGGCGGAGCGCGAACCGGTTTACCGGCACGCCGACCTGACGATCTGGTCGCGCGATGTGCCGCACGAGAAAATCGTCGACGAATGTATGGACGCGCTGCACGCGCGCCTCTGCGGCGCTGCCGGCGCGCTCGAGCCGTCGCCCGGCGTCATAGGGGCCACACGATGACCGCACCGCTGAAACACTCTGATCCGATCCTGGTCGACGTCTCGCTCGGCGAGCGTGCCTACGACATCGTCATCGGGCGCGGCCTGCTGCTGTCCTTGGGGCCGCGCGTCGCGGCTTTGCGCCCAGGCGCGCGGGCTGCAATCGTGACCGACCGCAATGTTGCGAAATACTGGTTGGAGAAGACCGAAGCCGCGCTGGCGCAGGCCGGCATTGCGGCCGCCACCATCGTCGTTGACGAAGGCGAAGGATCAAAGACCTATGCCGGCCTGCAGCAGGTCAGCGAAGCCCTGATCGCGGCCAGGATTGAGCGCAACGATCTGGTGATTGCGCTCGGCGGCGGCGTGGTCGGCGATCTCGCCGGTTTTGCCGCCTCGATCCTGCGCCGCGGGGTCGATTTCGTGCAGGTGCCGACGACACTGCTCGCGCAGGTCGATTCGTCTGTCGGCGGCAAGACCGGGATCAACTCGCCCCAGGGCAAGAACCTGGTTGGCGCCTTCCATCAACCGGTCCTGGTGATCGCCGATACGGCGGTGCTCGACACCCTGCCACCGCGCCAGTTTCGTGCCGGTTATGCGGAGGTTGCCAAATATGGCGCACTCGGCGACGAGGCATTCTTCGCCTGGCTCGAGGCCAACCATGCCGAGGTATTCAGGGGCGGGGCGGCGCGCGAACATGCCATCGCCACCTCCTGTCGCGCCAAGGCCGCGATCGTGGCGCGCGACGAGCGCGAGACCGGCGATCGTGCGCTGCTCAACCTTGGCCATACCTTCGGCCACGCGCTGGAAGCGGCGACGGGCTTCTCCGAGCGACTGTTCCATGGCGAAGGCGTCGCGGTCGGCATGGTGCTGGCGGCGCAGTTTTCCGCCGAGCTTGGCATGCTCGCTCCCTCCGGCGCGGAACGAATCGAACGTCACCTTGCCGAGGTCGGCCTGCCCACCCATCTGCAGGATATCGCGGGTTTTGCCCAGGAAGGGCTCGGCGACGCCGACGCGCTGATGGCGCTGATGGCGCAGGACAAGAAAGTCAAACGCGGCCGGCTGACCTTCATCCTGTTGGAGGCGATCGGCCGCGCCGTGATTGCACGGGATGTCGAGCCGGCGCTGGTGCGCGATTTCCTCAAGGCAAAACTCGCGCATCGGACATAAGGATGGTGCCGGCGCCGGTCTTGCAGCGAGACCACGCGTCCGCATCAAGCGAGTAACGTCATGGACTGGATCGCATTCTCCATCGTGCTCTTTTGCCTGCTGGTCTCCGCGTTCTTCGCGGCGAGCGAGACCGCGCTGACCGGCGCCTCGCGCGCCAGCATGCTGCGGCTGTCGAAGCAGGGCAACAGCGACGCCGCCGTCGTCTCCGGCCTGATCGGCAAGCGCGAACGGTTGATCGGCGCGCTGCTGCTCGGCAACAACATGGCCAACATCGGCGCGTCCGCGCTCGCCACCGGCATCTTCACGGCCTGGTTTGGCGAAGTCGGCGTGCTCTATGCGACCGGCGTGATGACGGTGACGGTCGTGATCTTCGCCGAGGTGTTGCCCAAGACCATCGCCATCAACGCGCCGGACCGGGTGGCTCTTCTCGTCGCGCGGCCGATGCAGCTCACTGTCGTGGTGCTGGGACCGGCGCTGACGCTGATCGAGGGCATCGTACGCACCCTGATGCGGACACTCGGCATCAAGATCGGTGCCAACCAGCCGATCCTGTCGCCGATCGAGCGGTTGCGCGGCGCGGTCGATCTGCTGCATCACGAGGGCAAGGTGGAGAAACAGGACCGCGATATGTTCGGCGGACTCTTGGATTTGCGCGAGCTCCAGGTCTCCGACGTGATGATTCACCGCACCGAAATGGTCACTGCCAATGCCGATCTGCCGCCGGAGGAACTGGTGCGCGACGTGCTTGCCTCCGAATATACCCGCATTCCGCTGTGGCGCGAGAAGCCGGAAAACATCATCGGCGTGCTGCACGCCAAGGACCTGCTACGCGCCATTCGTGCCTCCGAGGGCGATATGACCCGCATCGACGTCTCCAGCATCGCGCTGCCGCCCTGGTTCGTGCCGGAAATGCGCTCGGTGTCGGAACAGCTCAAGGCATTTCGCCGCCGCAAGACTCACTTCGCGATGGTCGTCGACGAATATGGCGAGGTCGAAGGCATCGTGACGCTGGAAGATATTCTGGAGGAGATCGTCGGAGACATCTCAGACGAGCAGGATGTCGTGGTGGCCGGCGTCCGCGCCCAGCCCGACGGCTCGGTGGTGGTCGACGGTTCGGTGCCGATCCGCGATCTCAACCGCGCGATGGACTGGAGCCTGCCCGATGAAGAGGCGACCACGGTTGCGGGGCTCGTGATCCACGAAGCACGCTCGATTCCCGAGCGCGGCCAGAGCTTCACCTTCCACGGCTTCCGCTTTCGGGTCCTGCGCCGCGAGCGCAACCGGATCACCGCGCTTCGGATCGTGCCGGTGCCGCGCGAATCCGAGGTCGAGGAAAAAAAGCCGAAACGAGCCGGCACGGCGTTTTGACTTTTGTCGTGCCTTCCGACGCTCAGGAATATTCTAGCTCGTCTCTCCCGGCGCCTGGGCATGAATGGCCAGCGCATGCACGGACCCCTCAAGTTCCGCGGATAGCGCGGCGTTGATCAGGCGGTGCCGCTCGATCCGGGTCTTCCCTTTGAAGGCTGGCGACACGATATACACACGGAAGTGTGTCTCGCCGCCGGGCCGGTGTCCGGCATGCCCCTCATGCAGCTGCGATTCGTCTTTGACCTCGAGGCTTTCCGGGGCGAAAGCTTCGCGCAACTTATTTATGATAGCGTTCCTGGTGGTCATGGCGGCAAATTCGCACCACTTGCCGCCGATCGTCAATGGCGCTTTGCCGAACAAGAGCTATTTGCAATGTCAAGACTTGAAGCCTCAGCGATTGCGTAGTCAAACAAGTCATGCCGATTGATTCATCGAAATTCTTCGACTCCATTCGCATCAAGCCGAACAAGGCGAGCGCGAAGCAGCAGGCGCAGGCGCGCGAAGCGGCGCAGCTCTGCGAATGGCCCGACTGCAAGGACAAGGGCGCGCATCGCGCGCCCAAGGGCCGTGCCAATGCCCGCGAATACTGGCACTTCTGCCTCAACCATGTGCGCGAGTACAACCAGTCCTACAATTTCTTTTCCGGCATGAACGACGAGGCGGTCGCGCGCTATCAGAAGGATGCGCTCACCGGACATCGCCCGACCTGGAAGATGGGGGCCAACACCAGCACCAAGAAGGGCAAGGGCAGCGCCGAGGCCGATCTCGATGGCGCGTCCGATCCGTTCAGCATGTTCAGCGAGCTCAACGGCCGCGGTCGCTGGCGGCCCGGACCGGATCGGGCCGCCAAGCCCGAGGCCCGCAAAGTGTTCAACGCCGAGCGCAAGGCGCTGCAGGTGATGGGACTGGGCCCCGACGCAACGCTCGAAACCGTCAAGGCGAAATACAAGGCGCTGGTGAAGCAGCATCACCCCGACGCCAATGGCGGCGATCGTTCGACCGAAGACCGCCTGATCGAGATCATCAAGGCGTATAATTACCTGAAGACCGTTGTGCGCGAGAGCTGAACTCGCGCGCAGTCACGGCCCTTCTCTGACCCGAGCCCGCCTTGGCTAGCCATTTGCGGCGCCCGGAATCGGCCCGACATAGCATGAGCTTGGCCGGATCAGGCGGCCGGTCCGCTGTTGCTCTCTCGCATGCGCCGTCCAGCCCGCGGCACGGGCTGCGGCGAAGATCGGCGTAAACGCCTGCCGCGGAATGGCGAGCGCATCGAGCAGGATGGCGGTGAAGAACTCGACATTGGTCTCCAGCGGACGATCCGGATTCTTGCGCCGCAGGGCCTTGCGGATATAGGCCTCGACTTCGCTGGCGAAGGGAAGGCTGGCGCCATCGGCCGCCAGCCGCTCGATGGCCGCTTTCAGGACGTCCGCACGGGGATCGCGCACCCGATAGACGCGGTGGCCGAAGCCCATCAGGCGTTCGCCGCGCCCGAGCGCAGCGTCGACCCATGGCTGGATCCGGTCAGGCGTGCCGATCGCATCCAGCATCTCCAGCACCGGTTCCGGCGCGCCACCGTGCAACGGTCCGGTCAGCGCGCAATAGCCCGCGGTAACGGCCGCAAACAGGTCGGCCTGCGTCGACGCCACCACCCGCGTCGTAAACGTCGAAGCATTCATGCCGTGATCGCAGACGGTGACGAAATAAGCATCAAGGGCTGCAACCTCGCGCGGGTCCGGCCGGCGGCCGAGCAGCATCTTGAGCGCGTCGGCGGCGTGGCCGATGTTCGGATCGGGCGCGACAGGATCGTTGCCCTTGGCCTGCTGCACCAGTGCGCCGGCAATCACCGGGAACGCGCCGACAATGGTCGCTTCATGATCGAGCCCGCTCTCCGCACGCAGCCCGGCGACGGCTGCGCGAACGCCGTCGACAATCGATAGGCCCCGTGTTGCCGGCAACAGCTCGGCAAGCCGGGCGAAGGCGCGTTCGCGCGCCGCGCCGAGGCTGGCGCGGACATTGGCCTCGCTCTGTGACCGTCCTGTCGCTGCGTTCCACAGACGCGCGGTGACGCTCTCGAAGCTCGATTTGCTGGCGAGCTCGGCGACGTGCTCGCCGGCGATGATGAGTTCGCCGCCTTCGCCATCGACGTGGCTCAACACGGTTTCGGCAGCCGGAACGCCATCAAGGCCGATCTGGCTCTTGGTGAGTTGCATGTTCATGACCGGTTCTCCTTTCAGACCTTGAAAGTCGGCCATCTCGACAACTTGATCAATCTTGATTATGTAAATCAATATGAAAAAACCTGAAGCCCTCTATTTGTCGGCCCGAGAAGCTTCCGCCGAGCTCGCGATTTCGCCGGCCACCCTCTACGCCTATGTCAGCCGCGGGCTGATCCGCTCCGAGCCGTCGCCGGATTCGCGCAGCCATCGTTATCGCGCCGAGGATATTCGGGGGCTGAAGGAGCGCCGCGTACCGTCGCCGGAGCCGCGCGGCTTCAAGAGCTTCGATCCGGATCTGCCGGTGCTGGATTCGGCGATTTCGACCATCACCGAGGACGGCCCGATCTACCGCGGCGTCAACTGCGTCGATCTCGCTGAAAAGGACACGCTCGAGCACGCCGCCACGCTGTTGTGGGATGTGCAGATTGACCCGTTCTCCGCCGACAATTGCCCGCACGTCTCGGATGAGATGCGCGTTATCGGCGAGGCCGCCCGCCGGGCCGCACCGATCGATCGAGCGATCGCCGTGCTGGCGCTCGCCGCCAGCGCCGATCCGGGCGCTTTCACCCGCGCCCCCACCGGCCGCGCGATGGTTGGAGCGCGGATCCTGCGGCTCCTGGTTGCGACCATGCTCAACACCGCGCCGTCGGCCGAGGCGCTGCATCTGCAGATCGCCAGCGCATGGGCGCCGGACCATAAGCACGCGGCGGATCTGATCCGGCGCGCGCTGGTGTTGCTTGCCGACCACGAGCTGAACGCCTCGACCTTCACCGTGCGTTGCGCGGCATCGACGGGTCTGAACCTTTACGATGCCATCATCGCAGGCCTCGCGGCCCTGAAAGGCCCCAAACATGGCGGGGCGGGCGTGCTGGCCTCGCGGCTGGTCAAGACCCTGATCGACAATGATGTGGCGCCAGTGATCCGCGAACGCGTCGCGCTGGGCGAGCGCTTTGCCGGCTTCGGTCACGGCGTCTACAAGCGCGGCGATCCGCGCGCGATGTCGCTCCTGAACGCGCTGACGCGCGCCGGCGCGGCGCGCAAATTCACCAAAGAGGTTCCGGAGCGGATTGCGGAAGCCACCGGCGAATTTGTCAACATCGATTACGCCCTTGCCGTGCTGGCGCACAGCTTGCGGCTGACCGCGGGAAGCGAACTGACGCTGTTTGCCATGGCGCGCGCCGTCGGATGGATCGCGCATGCGAGCGAGCAGCTGCAGCACGGTCGGCTGATCCGTCCCCGCGCCCGTTACGTTGGCCCGTCACCTGGGCGTGGCGCGATTTCCTACTAAACCTTACTTGGCCGGCTCTCCCGGTTCCATGACGGTGCCGTGACGGCGGCGGATGATCCAGGTGGCCAGCGCAATGATCAGCGCACCACCGATCACCGTCAGGATCCAGATATGTCTCGCGATACCGGCATGGTGAGGGAGGCCGGTGTAGCGGTGCAGCGCGGAGACCGCCAGGACCCCAGGCAGCACATGCGCCGGCGCCCACAGCAGGATGGCCGGGATGTTGACCGCGTAGAAGCGCGCGGGCGGCATGCCGAGGGCACCGGCGATCATCGGCACGAAGGCGCGGATCGGCGGCACGAAGCGGCCGAAAAAGACCGCCCATGTGCCCCAGCGGCGAAAGAACGCCTCGCTCTGGGCGACCACGCGCGGGTAATTCGTCAGCGGCCAGGCAGAGAGGATTTCACGCTGGGCGCGATGTCCAATCCAGAACGCCGACCCGTCGCCAAGCAGGGCGCCCGCAATAGCTGCAGCGAGGACAAATTGCAATTGCAGGTCGCCGCTCGGCACAAGCGCGCTCAAGGCCAGGATAATGGTCGAGCCGGGAATCACCGAGCCGACGACGGGGACAGCCTCTAATAGGGCGGCGAGGAAGAGCGTCAGATAGGCAAGCCAGGGGTTTGCCGACACGAACGCAATGAGGGGGTCGATGAGGGAGGCCACAAAATTCCTGCACGGTGTTGCCAGACCATGATCCGGAAAAGTGAAAAGATCACGCTCGAACAAGGAGATGAAGATCATGATCCGGTTCAATCCAACCGAATCGCAATTCCCGACCCACTATAAGTGGTGGCGAGGTCGAAAAGTACCATCGACCGGTCCGGGACCGGCGACGGGGCCGGCGACAAAAATGCGGCGTGATTCGCAGAGCAGCCTTCCCAAAAACGCGCGCCATGCCTATCTCAATGAAAAGGCAACGGAACTTTGATCGGATGGCGGACTTCTGCCGGCCGTTGCTCTCTGCTAGGCTGATTTCAAGCCCATATCCGCAGCCATGCCGTAAATCTGGTTTCGGGAACGCCCGGGACCTCGGAGGATTGATGACGACCGCCGCCATGACCAAAGCGCAGGAAATAACTGGTTTGCCCGATATGAAGGTGTCGGTCCGGCAGGTGTTCGGCATCGACAGCGACCTTGAAGTGCCGGCCTATGCCGAAGTCGACCCGCACGTACCCGAAATCGACGCCGATTATCGCTTCGACCGCGCCACCACGCTCGCCATTCTCGCCGGTTTCGCAAGGAACCGCCGCGTCATGGTCACCGGTTATCACGGCACCGGCAAGTCCACCCATATCGAACAGGTCGCGGCAAGGCTGAACTGGCCCTGCGTGCGGGTCAATCTCGACAGCCACATCAGCCGTATCGACCTTGTCGGCAAGGACTCGATCGTCATCAGGGACGGCAAGCAGGTCACCGAGTTCCGCGATGGCATCCTGCCCTGGGCGCTGCAGCATAACATCGCGCTGGTGTTCGACGAATACGACGCCGGCCGCCCCGACGTGATGTTCGTGATCCAGCGCGTGCTGGAGGTCTCGGGCCGCCTGACGCTGTTGGACCAGAACAAGGTGATCAAGCCGCATCCGGCGTTCCGCCTGTTTTCGACCGCCAACACGGTCGGCCTCGGCGATACCTCCGGCCTCTATCACGGCACCCAGCAGATCAACCAGGGTCAGATGGACCGGTGGTCGATCGTCACCACGCTGAACTATCTGGCCCATGACGAGGAAGTCGAGATCGTGCTTGCGAAGGCGCACCACTACCGCACCCAGGAGGGCCGCGACATCGTCAACAAGATGGTGCGGCTCGCCGATCTCACGCGCAATGCGTTTGCGAACGGCGATCTGTCGACTGTCATGAGCCCGCGCACGGTGATCACCTGGGCGGAGAATGCCGACATCTTCGGCGACATCGGCTTTTCCTTCCGCGTCACCTTCCTCAACAAATGCGACGAGCTGGAGCGGTCGCTGGTCGCGGAGTTCTATCAGCGCTGCTTCAATGCCGAGCTGGCGGAATCTGCGGTCAACGTGGCGCTGAGCTGAGATGTCCTTCCCCCCTTGTGGGGAGGGATGAGACGCTCGAGGTTGAGGCAGGCATGACCACGTCGAACAGCAAATTCCGCACCGGCGCGAAGGAAGCGCCGACCGAGCCGTTCAAGCGCGCCGTGACCGCCTGCCTGCGCGCGATCGCAAAAAAACCGGAGCTCGAGGTCAGCTTCGCCTCCGAGCGCCCCGGGCTCGCGCCGGGCAAGGCGCGGCTGCCGGAACCGGCACGCAAAATGACCAGGCGCGATGCCGCGATCGTGCGCGGCCACGCCGATTCCATCGCTTTGAAACTCGCCTGTCACGACGCCAAGCTGCACCGCAAGCTGATGCCGGCAAATCCGCAGGCGCGCGGCGTGTTCGAGGCGGTCGAGCAGGCCCGGGTGGAGGCGATCGGCGCGCGGCGCATGTCCGGCGTGGCCAAGAATCTCACCGCGATGCTCGACGATCATTTCCATCGCGGCAAATACGACGAAATCACCGATCGTGCCGACGCGCCGCTGTCGGACGCGCTCGCCATGCTGGTGCGCGAGCGCCTGACCGGGCTCGCGCCGCCTCAAGCTGCGCGGAAAATGGTCGACCTGTGGCGACCGATCCTGGAAGACAGGATCGGTTCGCGGCTCGACCGGCTCGACCGGCTGGTGGAAAATCAGACCAAATTCGGCGATGCGGTGCATGACCTGTTGTCGGCGCTCGACCTCGGCGAGGACCGCAACGCCGATTCCGACGAGGACGACAACCAGGACGACAACCGCGACGGCGAGAACGACCAGTCCGGCGCCGAAGGCTCGCCGGATTCCGATGCCGCGCAGGAGATGAGCGCCGATCAGGCCCAGGCGACCACCGACGATATGTCGGAAAGCGCGATGGAAAGTGCGCAGGCTTCCACCAGCGACACGATGGAGGATGGCGAGCTTGGCGACGACGAAACGCCGGGCGAGGCGACGCGGCCGAACCGCTCGGGCGCCAACGAGCCGCGCGGGCCGGAATATCACGCCTTCGCGCCGAAGTTCGACGAGGTGATCGCGGCCGAGGACCTCTGCGACCATGACGAGCTGGAGCGCCTGCGCTCCTATCTCGACAAACAGCTCGCGCACCTGCAGGGCATCGTCGCGCGGCTGGCGAACCGCCTGCAGCGCCGCCTGATGGCGCAGCAGAACCGCGCCTGGGAGTTCGATCTCGAGGAAGGCATTCTCGATCCCGCGCGGCTGTCGCGCGTGGTGACCGATCCCTATCACCCGCTGTCGTTCATGCACGAGAAGGAAGCGACCTTCCGCGACACCGTGGTGACGCTGCTGTTGGACAATTCCGGCTCGATGCGCGGCCGCCCCATCACGGTCGCGGCGACATGCGCCGACATCCTGGCGCGCACGCTGGAGCGCTGTGGCGTCAAGGTCGAGATTCTGGGCTTCACCACCCGCGCCTGGAAGGGCGGCCAGTCGCGCGAGGCCTGGCTTGCCGCCGGCAAGCCGGCCAATCCGGGCCGCCTCAACGATCTCAGACACATCATCTACAAGTCGGCCGACGCGCCGTGGCGGCGTGCGCGCAAGAATCTCGGGCTGATGATGCGCGAGGGACTCTTGAAGGAGAACATCGATGGCGAGGCGCTGGACTGGGCGCACAAGCGCCTGCTCGGCCGCCAGGAACAGCGCAAGATCCTGATGATGATCTCCGACGGGGCGCCGGTCGATGATTCGACGCTCTCGGTCAATCCCGGCAACTATCTCGAACGGCATCTGCGTTACATCATCGAGGAGATCGAGACCCGATCGCCGGTGGAGCTGATCGCGATCGGCATCGGGCACGACGTGACGCGCTATTATCGCCGCGCGGTCACCATCGTCGATGCCGAGGAACTCGGCGGGGCGATCACCGAGAAACTCGCCGAGCTGTTCAGTGAGACCCATAGCGCGCCGGCTTCCGTGAATAGCCCGCGACGGCGGCTGCATTCGTAATTGTCATTCCGGGGGCGACGGAGTCGCGAGCCCGGAATGACAGTGATGGGTTTGCTCTCGCCATGAGGCGTCAGTTACCGGAACCCAGAGCGACGCTGCAAATGATGTCGCGCGGTGTCTCTCGTCGTCGCTTCCTGACCTCCGCGGCGGCTGTGCTTGCGACCCTGGCAATTCCCTCACACACGCGCGCACAAACCGCCACCAAGCCGCCGCCGAAGCCCGCGGTCACCGACGAATCTTACGTCACCGCGCCTGTCACGATCGAGGTCAATGCGCGGCCAATTCCCTTCTTCGATCCGCGCGATCACGCGCATCTGCGCTTCGGCGCGCTGGAATATCGCAGCGGGCTGGTCCTGACCTCGCGTTTCCGCGGCTTCGGCGGGTTGTCGGCCTTGCGGCTTGACGCCAAAGGCGAGCGCTTCATTGCCGTCAGCGACAAGGGAAGTTGGTTCACCGGCCGCATCCTCTATCAGGGCCGCGAGATGGCCGGGCTTGGCGACGTCGAGGCGGCGCCGCTGCTCGGCGCCGACGGCCGGCCAATCGCTGCGCGCGGCTGGTTCGATTCGGAATCGATAGCGCTCGACGGCAGCGTAGCCTATGTCGGCCTCGAACGCGTCAATCAGGTGCTGCGCTACGATTTTGCCAAGGGCTTTACGCGCGCACGGGCCGAAGTCGTGCCGATGCCGCCGGCGGTGAAGAAACTTCCGTTCAACAAGGGGCTGGAAGGGCTTGTGATGGTGCCGAAGGGCCTGCCGCTGGCGGGCACCCTGATCGCGCTGTCCGAGCGCGGCCTCGACGACAAGGGCAATCTGATCGCCTTTCTGGTCGGCGGGCCGTCGCCCGGCCAGTTCAGCGTTCGCCGTACCGACAATTTCGACATCAGCGACGCGGTGGTGTTGCCTTCGAGAGAGCTGCTCGTGCTGGAGCGCAAGTTCTCCTGGCTCTCGGGCATCGGCATCCGCGTCCGTCGCATCGCCCTGACATCGATCGCCCCTGGTGCGCTGGTCGATGGACCCTCGATCTTCCACGCCGATCTGGGCCAGGAAGTCGACAACATGGAAGGCATCGACGCCCACGTGACCGAGCAGGGCGAGACCGTGCTGACGCTCGTCTCCGACGACAATTTCTCGCTGATCCAGCGCACGCTTCTACTGCAGTTCACGCTGGTGGAGTGAAGTTTGTCCGCTCCGGTGCTGCCGATAAGGCATCGCAGATCCTTGCATGAAAGGACCTCGTTTCCGCCGGTTGGTAATCTCGGCGGGCCGCATTAAACTTGTACGATCCTCCTCCCTTCCATCCGGAAATCTCCGATGAGCGCCCTGTTTTCCCCGATCCAGCTGCGCGGCCTTGCGTTGAAGAACCGCATCATGGTGGCGCCGATGTGCCAGTATTCCGCGCGCGACGGCGAGGCCAATGACTGGCATTTCACCCACATCAACAGTCTCGCGCTGTCGGGCGCGGCGATGTTCTGCATCGAGGCGACGGCGGTCGAGGCGATCGGCCGCATCACGCCGGGCTGTCTTGGGCTGTGGAACGACGCCTGCGAGGCAGCGCTGAATCCGATCATCGCCTCGGTACGCAAGCATTCGACGACCGCGATCGCGATGCAGCTGGCGCATGCCGGCCGCAAGGGCTCGAGCCACGTGCCATGGGACGGCGGCCAGTTGATCCCGCTCGCCGAGGGCGGCTGGCAGGCCGAGGGTCCGTCGGACGTGCCGCACAAGGAGGGTGAGGCGCCGCCGCGGGCCTTCGACGCAGCAGGGCTCACGCGCGTGCGCGACGCCTTCGTCGCGGCCGCGAAGCGCGCGGCACGGCTCGGGCTCGATGCGCTCGAACTACACTCGGCGCACGGCTATCTCTTGCACCAGTTTCTCTCGCCGATTTCCAACCGGCGTACCGACCAATATGGCGGTTCGTTGCAGAACCGCATGCGTTTTCCACTCGAAGTGTTCGATGCGGTTCGCGAGGCTTTTCCGGCGGACAAGCCGGTCGGCATCAAGGTGTCGGCGACCGATTGGGTCGAAGGCGGCTGGGATCTGCCGCAGACCATCGTCTACGCCGGGGAACTGAAAAGCCGTGGCGTCGACTGGATCGACGTCTCCTCCGGCGGGGTGTCGCCGTTGCAGAAGATTCCGCTCGGCCCCGGCTATCAGGTTCCGCTGGCGCAAGGCGTCAAGGAGGCGACCGGCGTCACGACCATGGCGGTCGGCCTGATCACCGAGGCCAAACAGGCCGAGGAGATCATAACCTCCGCCAAGGCCGACATGGTCGCGCTTGCCCGCGGCATGCTCTACGATCCGCGCTGGGGCTGGCATGCGGCGGCCGAACTGGGCGGACAGGTCGATGCACCGCCGCAATACTGGCGCTCGCAGCCGTCGACGCAAAAGGCATTGTTCGGCGCGACCAGCTTCGGCGCGCGGTGACCGAGCGCCCACTTTCCGAAATTCGTGAATCGTCGCAGCACTCACCCTTTCACGAACTTCGGAAAGGGCGCTGGCAAGCTTATGATTTCCGGATCGTGAAATCCCACAGGACGCGCATGAGATTAGTCCGGCCGTATGGGAATAGTCGAACCACCTGCGGAGTCTAGCCTGCAAGCGCCGGCTTCCAATTCGCTCGCGCCCGCATTCGCATCACCGTCATATCTTGGGGACACCACCAATGCCCATCCAAACCATCGCGCGGTATCGCGTCAAACCGTCAGGAGTCGACAAGGTCAAGCGAGCGATCTCGGAATTCGTTCCCTATGTCAGGGCGAACGAGCCCGGGACGAAACTCTATCTTGCCTGGCAGGAGAAAGATGATCCGACCCGTTTCGTGCACTTCTTCATCTTTGAAGATGAAGCGGCACACCGCGCGCACGGAAGCTCGGCGGCCGTGAAGCGATTTGAAGCCGCCTACGGTCCCGAACTCAGCGAAGGCGATGTTGTGTTCACCGATTACGAAGTGGTGGCGACCAACCAGACGTAACGCTGAGCGGCCTGGTTGGCCCTGTTCGGCGCCAGCCGCGTTCGGCGTCCCCGTAATGCGTACCTTTTTCCTCCAGCCTTTTGCGGGGTCGGAGGATGATGCAGCGCAACGTCATCGCGCTTTCACGCCAGCCATGAATTTGCCGCAGCACAGCCGATGATTGTGCACGCCCCGCAAAGTGCTAGGCTTTGCCGACCACGCGTGCCGCCCCGCTAGCCGGACTGAGATCCGGAAGAGACCGGTTCGCGCGTCAACAAGCGCGTCGAAAAAAATGGCGCGTTACAACAAACAATAGCGAGAGGAACGCCCGCCATGGAAATCGGATATTTCACGATGCCCTCGCATCCGCCGGAGTGCGGCTTGAAGGAAGGCCACGACTGGGATCTCGAGGTGCTGCGCTGGCTCGATGAACTGGGCTACAAGGAAGCCTGGATCGGCGAGCATCATACCGCGCCCTGGGAGCCGCATCCGGCGCCCGATCTTCTTGTCGTTGAGGGGCTGCGACAGACAAAGAACATCCGGCTCGGGCCCGGTGGTTTCCTGTTGCCCTATCACCATCCCGCCGAACTCGCCAACCGTGTCGCGATGCTCGACCACCTCTCCGAGGGCCGCCTGAATTTCGGCGTTGCCGCCTCCGGGCTGCCGAGCGACTGGGCGATGTTCAACGTCGACGGCATGTCCGGGCAGAATCGCGACATGACGCGCGAGGCGCTGGAGATCATCCTCAAGATGTGGACCGAGGACGCGCCGTGGACCTACAAGGGCAAGTTCTGGACGGTGACCAAGCCCGACACGATGTTCGATTTCCTCAAACCGCACCTCAAACCGCTGCAGGCGCCGTATCCGCCGATCGGCGTCGCGGGGCTGTCGAAAAACTCCGACACGCTGAAGCTCGCGGGCGAGCGCGGCTACATTCCGATGAGTCTCAACCTCAATCCGGCCTACGTCTCCTCGCACTGGGACTCGGTCGAGGCCGGTGCGGCGAAGACCGGACGTAAACCGAGCCGGCGCGACTGGCGGCTGGTGCGCGAGGTGTTCGTCGCGGAGTCCGACGAAGTGGCCTGGAAACTCTCGGCCGGCGACATGATGGGACGCATGATGCGCGAATATTTCCTGCCGCTGCTCGGTCATTTCGGCTTCAAGGACTACCTCAAGCACGCGCCCGACGTGCCGGATTCCGACGTGACGGTCGACTATTGCGCCAGGCGCAACTGGATCGTCGGCTCGCCGGCGACCGTCACCGAGAAGATCGAGAAGATCTGGCACGAGGTCGGCGGATTCGGCACGCTGCTCGTGTTCGGTTTCGACTACAAGCACAAGCCGGAGGCCTGGCACAACTCGTTGCGTCTTCTGAAGCATGAGGTGATGCCGCGCCTGCAGCACCTCAACGCTGACATGCACAAGGCCGCATGACAGCTATATGAAAGTGATCGCGAGGCGGCGGTCCCTTGAGCGGCCGCCTCGGCCACTCTTCCCTTGACGCGAGGGAGCGCTCCGCGTGCAATGGGTGGCAGGGTGGGGGTGATTCTTCCAGTGTACGGAGGATGCGCCCGTGCGTGCCCGATTCAGGAAATTCGCCCATTTTCTCGAGCGCACCGGGCTGGCGATGGCCGGCGCGGCCTGTGGTCTGTTCGTCGCCGCCCATGTCGGTTCCAGCATCGCGTTGCTGACAAGTCAGGGCTTTCTGCTTCTGATGATGCTCATCGGCGCAGTCGGGTTCTATCTCGGCATCGATACGCCACCTCTGCCCTTTCATCAGAACGGGCAAATTTCGCAAGGCGGCATTGACGCCGCCGAATTTTTAAGTTCGGTCGGCACCTTTCTCGCGACGCTCACCGCTTTCGTCTCGGTCGGCGTCATTGTGGCGCGCGAAACGCCCGGTGTTTTATGGACGCTCGCGATCATGACGGGCTGGGTCGTCGGCGTCGTCATGCAGATCGTCGCCGGCGCGGTCGCGGAGATGCGAGGCTGAGAGCTCTGCAGCGTTACTGCCGAAGTATCGGTTACCCAATACCCATGCCGAAATGCCGTGGCGGCGGCGCCTGGGAGCCGCGCGCCAGGCTGATGGCACCCGAGTTCAAAAACCTCCCTTGACCAGATCGTCGATCCGAATCGGAAAACGGCGCATCCGAATACCGGTGGCGTGCCAGACCGCGTTGGCGATGGCGCCGGCGGAGCCGGTGATGCCGATCTCACCGACGCCCTTGATGCCCAATGCGTTCACGTGGGGATCATGTTCGTCGATCATCAGCGCCTCGAGCTGCGGCACGTCGGCGTTTACCGGGACGTGGTACTCGGCGAGGTTGGGATTGATGATCCGCCCCGAACGGTGGTCGGTGATCGCCTCTTCGTGCAGGGCGAACGACATGCCCCAGATCATGCCGCCATAGATCTGGCTGCGTACGAGGTGAGGATTGATCACCCGTCCTGCCGCGAAAGCGCCGACCAACCGTGTGACGCGGATCTGACCCAGATCCGGATCGACCTTGACCTCGGCGAACACGGCGCCATGCGCATGCATCGCATAGTTCGCTTGCGCCGCCGGATCGGTCGCGCTCTTGCCGCGGGCTTCGACCTGAGTCACGCCGGCGCGGCCAAGGATGTCGGCATAGCTCTCGCTCCGCGTTTCGTCGTCGCGGCGGAACAGGCGCCCGCCGCGTGCGACGACGCCGGCGTTGCCTGCGCCAAACAGCGGCGAGCGTTGATCGCCTGTGGCGAGATCGGCGAGCTTGGCGATGACAGCTGCGCCCGCATTGTGGATCGCCATGCCGGCGGTCGCAGTATGGGCCGAGCCGCCGGCGATGCCGGCGTCCGGCAGGTCGGACGTGCCGGCCTTGAACTCGACCTGTTCGATGTCGAGCCCGAGGCCGTCGGCCGCGATCTGGGCGAGCGCGGTCCAGGCGCCCTGGCCCATGTCGTGGGCGCCCGTCTCCATCACGCCCGAGCCGTCGCTCCGCACCACCGCGCGCGCTTCGGCCTGGAACATCAGCGCGGGAAATGTCGCGGTGCCGATGCCGCTGCCGACCAGCAGGCCCGCTTCGTCGCGCAAGCTCCGTGGCGCGAGCGAGCGCTTCGCCCAGCCGAAACGCTCGGCGCCCTGTGTGTAGCATTCGCGCAAGGCTTTCGAGGAGAACGGCTTGCCGGAAATCGGTTCAACCTCGGCATAGTTCTTGATGCGGAAGGCGAGCGGGTCCATCGCGCAAGCCCACGCCGCTTCGTCGATCGCACTCTCCAGCGCCAGCGAGCCTGTTGCCTCGCCGGGCGCGCGCATGAACAGCGGCGTGCCGGTGTCGGTGCGGACAGCCTCATGCGAGGTGGCAATCGCCGGGCTCGCGTACAGCGTATGCGAGGCGTCGGCGGCCGGCTCGAAGAAATCGTCGAACGTGCTGGACGCGATCTTGGCGTGATGATCGATCGCGGTGAGCCGGCCTTCACCGTCCACGCCAATGCGGAGTCTTTGACGCGAGGGAGATCGATGGCCCACTGGTCCGTACATCTGTTCCCGGCGCAGCACGAGCTTGACGGGCTTGCCGACCAGCCGCGCCGCGAGGATGCCGAGCACCAGCGGTCCGTTGGCCAGCCCTTTGGAACCAAACCCGCCACCCAGGAACGGGCTGCGGATATGGATCTTGTCCGGCGAAATGCCGAACAGTCCCGCGATCCGTCCCTGGCTCATGACGAGGCCCTGGGTCGGCATATCGATCGACAGCCGATCGCCGTCCCATGCCACGACGATGGCGTGCGGCTCCATCGCGTTGTGGTACTGCGCCGGCGTCTCATAGGTCGCCTCAATGCGCGTCGAGGCCGCAGCCAGGCCCGCCTCCACGTCGCCACGTTCAATCTTGGCCGGATTGCCGATGCCTACGGCCGGCGGCACGAAACTGTCGCCGGCATCGAGACCGACCCGGGCCGGCAGCGTTTCATAGCGCGGCGACAACAGCGCCGCACCTTCGGTCGCGGCCTCCAGTGTCTCGGCGATCACCACTGCGATCGACTGGTTGGCATAGCGCACCTGGTCGTTCTGCAGGAGCTCCATCCGGAACATGAAGGGGTTGGTCTTGGCGTCCGGGTCTTCGGCGAGCGGGGGTCGGTTCGCCGGCGTCATCACTTCGACGACGCCGGGATGGCGCTTGGCTGCTTGCACATCGAGGAAGCTGACGCGGCCGCGCGCGATGCTGGAGACCGCCAGCACCGCGTGCAGAATGCCGGGCGGATGGTTGTCTGCGGCGTAGCGGGCTTGCCCCGTGACCTTGAGGAGTCCGTCGCGGCGGGTCAGCGGCTGACCGATATTCGAGCCGTGGCGGGCATGGGCGGGAGTTTGGGTGAGGCTGATCTCAGACATTCTGCAACGCTCCGGAAACCGATGCGAAAGGGGAAGCGGGAAGGGCTGGAATGCGCGCCGGCGTTCCCGCTGCGGCGAGCATCAGCGTGCGCACCAGGATGCGCTGGGCGAGCTCGATCTTGAACCGATTGTCTCCGGAAGGTTTGGCGTCGGCGAGCGCCACTTCAGCCGCGCGTCGGAAGGCTGCGGGAGTGGGACTGGCGCCTGCCAGTGTCGCTTCCGCCGATCGGGCGCGCCAGGGCTTGGCGGCGACCCCGCCGAGCGCGAGCCGCGCTTCTTGGATGGTGCCGTGTTCGATCCGCAACGCGGCTGCGGCCGAGACGATCGCAAACGCGTAGGACGTGCGCTCGCGAATTTTCAGGTAGCGCGCATGCGCCGCGAAGGCGCGGGCCTCGGGCGGCAGTCGCAGCGCCACGATCAAATCACCCGGCTCAAGTTCGCTCTCCCGGTGCGGCGCGTCGCCGGGCAAACGATGCAGCGCCTCCAGCGCAATGTCGCGCCGGCCGGCTTTGCCCTCGATCTCGACGACGGCGTCGAGCGCGACCAGCGGTACACAGAAATCCGAGGCATGGGTGGCGATACAGGCCTCGCTCCAGCCGAGCACGGCATGCAGGCGATTTTCACCGCCTCGGGCATCGCAGCCGGTGCCGGGCGCGCGCCTGTTGCAGGCGCTGGCGGCGTCGTAGAAGTAACTGCAGCGCGTCCGCTGCAGCAGATTGCCGCCGACGGTCGCGGCATTGCGGAGCTGCGCGGAAGCCCCGGACAGCAGCGCCTCGGCCACTGCAGGATAAGACTTCGCGAAATTTGCGTCGTGCGCGAGGTCGGCGTTGCGAACCAGCGCACCGATGCGCAAGGCGCCATCGGCGAGATGCTCGATGCGATCGAGTCCGGTGAGATGCGTGACATCGACGAGACGGTCGGGGCGGGCGATGCCGCCTTTCATCAGGTCGAGCAAATTGGTGCCACCCGCGAGATAGGCGGCGCCCGGTTGGGCTGCGGCGGCGACGGCGTCGGAAACGGTCGCGGGCCTGACGTAATCGAAGGTTTTCATGCGGAGCGCCTTTGGTTGGCTGCGGCAAGGGTTTGCTGGACTTCGAGCACGGCCTCGGTGATCCCGACATAAGCCCCGCATCGGCACAGGTTGCCGCTCATGCATTCGCGGACGCGTTCGGGGTCACTGCCGGCCTGGCCTTCCTCGATCAGTCCGATCGCGCTCATGATCTGGCCGGGGGTGCAGAAGCCGCACTGAAGACCGTCATGGGCGATGAAGGCGGCCTGCACCGGATGCAGCACATCTCCGCGTGCGACGCCCTCGATGGTGAGTACGTCGGCGCCGTCATGGCTGATCGCCAATGCGAGGCAGGAATTGATCCGCCGGCCGTCGACCAGGACGGTGCAGGCGCCGCATTGGCCGCGGTCGCATCCCTTCTTGGCGCCGGTCAGATGAAGGCGCTCGCGCAACAGGTCGAGCAGGGTGACGCGCGGATCGTCTAGCTCGACGTCCCGCCGCACCCCGTTGATGGTGAGGCTGATGGGGAAGCTCATGCAGGACTCCGATCAATGCTATGGTCAAATTGGATCGCGGCCGCACGCGCAGAATCGGCGGGCGGGGGGTCCGGGCTGGTGGTGTTTTCGGATATACGGAGGCGTCCTCCGTTTCGCAAGGGGCGGGAAAATCAGGGAATGATCCGGAACAGCATGGATCGATTCTCGAGAAAGATTATGTACCAACAAGGAGATGCGATCATGACCCGGTGTGATCTTCATCGAATCGTGATCTAGATTATTGAAATGGCAGATCCCGCCGCAGCAACGTCTCGCAGACCCCGCGCCGATGCGGTTCGCAATCGCGAGCGCGTGCTCGAGTCCGCCAAGGCGGTCTTTAGCGCCGGCGGACCAGAGGCGAGCCTAGAGGCTGTGGCAAAACGCGCCGGCGTCGGCATCGGCACGCTCTACCGGCACTTCCCGACGCGCGAGGCCCTGTTCGAAGCGGTCTATCGGCGCGAGGTGCAGCAGCTCAGCGAACTCGCCGAGCAGCTGAAGACCGAGGCCGCGCCGGTCGAGGCGCTGCGGCGCTGGCTGCGCGCCAATGTGGAATTCGTTGCCACCAAGAAGGGCATGTCGGCGGCGCTGGCGCTGGTGGTCAAGGCGCCGTCGGAACTCACGACCTTTTCATTCGACCGCCTGACCAAGGCGGTCGGGGCGCTGTTGGACCGCGCCGTTGCCGCCGGCGAGATCCGCAGCGATATCGGCCCGGAAGACCTGCTGCGGGCGCTGGTCGGGATGTGCTATCTGCACGACCAGCCCGGCTGGCAGAAGAGCGTGGTGCGGCTGCTCGATGTCTTTGTCGATGGTCTTTGCGAGCCCGGCAAGACCGGTCAACGGCCGACCGCGGCACCAGCGCCGGCACGCGCCCCCCTGCGCGTGAAGAAACCGCGGCGCCGATCCAATCACCACGGCACGTGATGATCGGGACCGCGGCCACGGCGAGAGTGCGTCGTCGTGACACGACTGCAACCGGTCGTTGCGAAACGCACCCGGCATCCCGCGCAAACAAAATGCTGCATCATGATCCAGATCAAATCGAATACCGGTTGAGAGTGAATCCTGATCGATATTAGATCGCAATCCGGAGTTGGGGGCGGCCATGCGAAACCGTGTCAGGATATTTGCCCACAAGCTCGAACGCAGCGGACTCGCGCTGGCCGGCGCGGCGAGCGGGCTGTTTGTCGGCGCCTATGTCGGCTCCAGCGTCGCATGGCTGACCACGCAGGGTTTTCTGGTGGTTATGATGCTGGCGGGCGCGGTCGGGTTCTATCTCGGCATCGACACGCCGCCGCTGCCGTTCCACCCGCTGGACGAGGCAGCGCGGGAAGGCCGCCGTGCAATAATCGATGCGCCGGAATTCCTGACCGCGCTCGGAACCTTCCTCGCGACGCTGGCCGCGTTCATCTCGGTCGGTGTGATCGTGCTGCGCGAGGAGCCGCACATCGCCTTGACGTACCTGGTGATGCTCGTCTGGGTTGTCGGCGTCGCGATGCAGATCGTCGCCGGCGCCATCGCGCGGGCGCGGAAGTGAACTGCACTGCTACGGCTTGTCAGGACAATCCGAACTGAGGCACCATGGTCCTTGCACCGGTGGCGGGGCTGACACCGCCGCCGCGGGGTTGTCATTGCAGTGTCTGATATCACCCACAGCTCAGCGGGCGAGCGCGGCGAGCAGTCCGCGACTGATCATGCGCCAGCGCCACTGCCGATGGCGATGCCGCCGCCACTGCCGAAACCCGCATCGAAGAGCTATTTGGCGCGGCACTGGCGTGGCGAGCTGTCGCTGCCGAAATCCTACTGGGTCAACGGCCTCGTCGGCGGCTCGGCTGTCGGCTTTGCGATCGGCGCGCTCGCCGTCGTCATCGAGCGTCAAGGCGACGTGCAGCCGATCCTGTGGATGGTCTCGCTGATCCTGACCTGGGTCGTGGTCGCGCTGTTCACGATTTGGCAGGCGGTCGGGGTCTGGCGCTCGGCGACGTATTACCGGCGGAGCGGCAGGAAGTTCTGGGGCGGCGCCGCCCAGGTCGCGACCGTGCTGGGGCTGTTGAACGCCGCTTACAACTTTGTGTTCTTCGGCGCGGCACAGCTCGCCGGCATCTACGAAATCGTCACCGGCGATTCCCGCGTCGGCCCGCACAGGTTTCAGGTGCTGGCCAACGGCCAGATCCTGGAATTTTCCGGCGGCATCACCTTCGGCGTCGCGGGCGAACTCGAAGAGTTCCTCAATGCGATGGGTAGTGTGAAGGCGGTGCGGCTCAATTCCATCGGCGGTCGCATCCTCGAGGCGCAGAAGATGTCTGACATGATCCGCGCACGCGGACTTTCGACCTCAGTGACGCAGGATTGCATGTCGGCCTGCACCATCGTGTTTCTCGGCGGCAAGGAGCGTTTCATGACGCCGTCCGCGAGGCTCGGCTTTCACCAGCCGGCGTTTCGCGGCATGACCGCGGCCGATCGCCGCGCCGCGATCTCGAACGAGGAGGCGCGCCTGCAGCGTCTCGGCCTGAGCAAGGAATTTGCCATCCGCGCCAACGTCGCCAGCCCCGACGGCATGTGGTATCCGGACAATGACGAATTGCTGCGCGAGAACGTGGTGACGCGGATCGTCACCCCGCAGACACCTGCGCCTCCGGTGAAGCCGGCGCTTCCGAACCAGGCTGCGGCAAATGCGGCTCCGAGCGCGAGCGCCGACGTTGCGCAGCCGGCGCCGGGTGCGTCGCTGCAGGCCGGCGCGGGAACCTTTGAGACGCCCCGCGCGCGGATTCCTGCGGATCTCTTGAAGCGGCTGATGGAGCCGCCGAAAAAGGCCGTGGTGCTGCCGCCGTCTGCCGCGCCGGGACCGGTTGCCGCGACCGGCGGGCAGAAATTGCCTTGATCTCAGGCGGTCGCGCGAACCGACCTCGCGCTGCGCGCGAAACGCCTTAAGCTGACAGCATTACATCATCAACAACGACGGGAGGACCAGCATGCGCATCATGATCATCAACGGCCCCAATCTGAATTTGCTGGGCGTGCGGGAGCCGCACATCTACGGCGCGACCACGCTGGAAGCGATCAGGCAGGCCTGCACGGAGTTTGCCGCCTTTGCCGGCGCGCAATTGTCATTTCACCAGTCGAACCATGAGGGCGTGCTGGTCGATCTCATCCAGTCGGCGCGAGCCGAGGCCGATGCGCTGATCATCAATCCCGCCGGCTACTCCTTCACCTCGATTGCGATGTTCGATGCGCTGAAGATCTTCGAGGGGCCGATCTATGAGGTCCACATCTCCAACATCCACGCTCGCGACGAGCTGCACCGGCACTCGAAACTCTCGGCCGCCGTCAAGGGCGTGATCGCAGGGTTTGGTCCCTATGGCTACATCGTGGCCATGCAGGCCGCGCTGCACGGCGCGGGCCAGCTGCCGGATGGGTTGCCGGCGGCGCTGCGCGTCGGACCGAAGTGAGGGCGCGGGCCTCCGATCGTCATGCCCGGCATCCTGCGCGGCATCCAGTACGCCGCGGTTGCTCGAACCGCGGCCTGTTCAGACAAACAAGTCGGCTACGATCATGAAAATCCCAACCTGTGCGGCGAGCCAACAGATCGGCCGTACACCCGGAGGCCCGAACGCGTAGGCGGGAACATAAAGCAGCCGGGCGACGACGAACACCCAAGCCCCGATTGTCGACAGCGAGCCGGCGGCATGAGCTGCATGCACCAGGAACAAGGCGGCGACGAACTGTGGAAATATCTCAAGCAGGTTACGGTGCGCCCGAACAAAGCGCCCGCTCACACCTGTAACCTGGCGCGGTTCGTCACGGGGCCCTGCGACCCAAGCGCCCCCTAGCTGACGGAGTGTCAGCACACTGGATAGCGTAAGCTGAACAACCGCCAGCAACATGGCCGCAGCTAATGCCCACAAATCGCCTGTCATGATTGTCTGGTCCAGTCCACAAGGTCGCGTCTTGGTGCCCTGACCGTGTCTTAGCCGCCCCCCAAAGCCGGCGCCAAGGCAGCATCCTGTCGGCTGATCCGCGTGCATCGAAAAAGTCAGAAACCGCGTTTGCTACGGCGCGACGGCGATATAGGGAATGCTGGCCACGACTGCGGCAACCTGGATCGCATTGCTCAGCATGCCGCCCCAATGCAGCCGTCGCAGCCTGCGCACGGCATCGGCATCGCCGGCATCCCTGTCACCAAGCCGGGCATCCATCTGCCGCAAAAACCAGCGGCGCGCCGAGACCGCGAACGCCGCGATCAAGCCAATACCAATGGCCAAGACCAGGCGACCCGCCGCGGCAACGGCTATCGTCCCGATGACAGCGGCAACGGCCAACGTCAGGAAATAGCCATTGAACATGGCGCGCAACAGCTGGGCGACGGGCGGGATGTCCAGCCTCACCAGCAGAAAGGCGGGCGCCGCCAGCAGGAAATAAACCATCGGTAGCAGCAGGATGATCGTGGCGAACAGGGCGACGTTATCTGGCATCATCCCAACACCCTTTCTTTCCGCTGCCGGCAAGGGTTTCCTGGCGGCATTCATGACAATATCCGCCTCGACCCATCACCGACACAATTGGGCTTTGGTCGGATTCGATGTCGACAATGCAGGGCTGATCGGATCGCGCGAGTCTGAGACGGATCGCGGCCAGACGTCAAGCCGAGACGCTATTAGCCGAGACGCTATCGGGATAGCCGCGTGCCAAGAGCTGTGTCGCGCATCTTGTCCCGGCAGCAATGGTGGCGGCGCGGGCGAGAACGTGGTGGTCACGCCATGTTCCAATATGCTACTTGGATGCTTGATGGCCTGCCGCCGGCGGATGTGCCGCTCTCCTCGCGCGAACAAGACGCAAGGAGTAGGCGCTGGGATCGGAACAGGCGGCCAACTCGAGGCCACTCGATGAGCACGGGCGCCACGCGTTCCGCATGAGGGCCGTGACTGGAGAGAGGGGATCAATGAGCTACAGCAAATCAGTATCGACCATCGCAATTTCGACCTTAGCTTTGGGTTTGATGTCGTCGGTGATCGCGGTCGGCAGCGCGGCCGCGCGCGACTTGACCGTGGTGTCATGGGGCGGCACCTATCAGGATGCCCAACGCAAGATCTATTTCCAACCCTTCTCCAAGGTGATCGACAAGCCGGTGCTCGATGAAGCCTGGGACGGCGGCATCGGCGTGGTTCAGGCCAAGGTCAAGGCCGGCAATCCGGCGTGGGACGCGGTGCAGGTCGAGGCCGACGAATTGGCGCTCGGCTGCGCCGACGGATTGTACGAGAAGGTCGACTGGACCAAGCTCGGCGGCAAGGACGCGTTCATGCCCTCGGCGGTCAGCGACTGCGGCGTCGGTGCCATCGTCTGGTCGACCGCGATCGCCTATGACGGCGCCAAGATCGCCGACGGACCAAAGTCGTGGGCGGACTTCTGGGACGTCAAGAAGTGGCCGGGCAAGCGTGGCCTGCGCAAGGGCGCCAAATATACCCTCGAATTCGCGTTGATGGCCGACGGCGTGGCTGCGGACAAGGTCTACGAGGTGCTGGCGACCCCGGCGGGCGTCGACCGCGCCTTCAAGAAGCTCGACGAACTGAAACCGAACATCGTGTGGTGGAGCTCCGGGGCGCAGCCGCTGCAGCTGTTGGCATCCGGCGAAGTGGCCATGACCAGTGCCTATAATGGGCGCATCACCGGCATCGATCGGACGGAAGGCAAGCAATTCAAGGTGGTCTGGCCTGGCAGCATTTATGCCGTCGACAGCTGGGTGGTGCTGAAGGGCGCGGAAAACAAGGCGGCTGCCTTCGATTTCATCGCCTTCGCCTCGAAAGCGGAGAACCAGGCCAAGCTGCCGGAGTACATCGCCTATGGCCTGCCCAACAAGGAGGCCGGCAAGAGCGTCCCGCCGCAGCTGCAGGTCGATCTGCCGACCACGCCGGCCAACCTCGTAGGCGCGCAGGCGCTGAACGTGGATTTCTGGATCGACAATCTGGAGACCCTGACCAAGCGCTTCGACGCCTGGCTCGCGATGTAGCCGTCCGGCTCGCCTCTCACGGAGCGCGCGACACGCGTTTTCGTGAGGGCCTGCATCATTGCAACTGGTGCATCGATTGCATGAAGCCAATGAGTTCCGGCCAGGAGCGTTGTCCTCTCGCTCCCTCTCCCGCCCTTCGCGGGGGAGGGTGGGGTGGGGGCGCCGTTCGGGGACTGCCGAGTTGTTCGCCTGAGCCTCTGGCAACGGTGGATGTGGCTTTCCCCCACCCCAACCCTCCCCCGCGAAGAGCGGGAGAGGGAGCGCAGCGTCGTAAGCGTCGATATGATTCGTAATTCGGAAACACTCCACTAGCGAAAGCCCACGGAGGGCGGCCTTGGCCATCCCGCGTATTCGTATTGATCAGGTGTCCAAGTCGTTCGGTCCAGTTCAGGTCATCAAGAATTTGTCGCTCGATATCGAGCGTGGCGAATTCGTGAGCCTGCTCGGCCCCTCCGGGTCGGGCAAGACCACGCTCCTGATGCTGCTGGCCGGCTTCGAGATGCCTTCCGGCGGCAGCATCCTCCTCGACGGCAGGCGCATCGATCATTTGCCTCCGCACCGCCGCGAGATGGGCGTCGTGTTCCAGAACTACGCCCTGTTTCCGCACATGTCGGTCGCCGACAACGTCGCCTTTCCGCTCAAGATGCGAGGGGTGGGGCGAGCCGAGGCCGACGACAGGGTGAAGCGCGCCCTCGATGTGGTGCAGCTCGCCGCGATGCGCGATCGCCGCCCGGCGCAACTGTCGGGCGGCCAGCAGCAGCGCGTGGCACTGGCCCGCGCGCTGGTGTTCGAGCCCGCCGTGGTCCTGATGGACGAGCCGCTCGGCGCGCTCGACAAGCAATTGCGCGAACAGATGCAGCTCGATATCCGCGCGCTGCACAAGCGGCTCGAACTGACCGTGGTGTTCGTGACCCACGACCAGTCCGAGGCGCTGACCATGTCGGACCGCATCGCCGTGTTCAATCACGGCATCATCGAGCAGATCGGCTCGCCGCGCGACATCTACGATCACCCGCGGAGCAAGTTCGTCGCCGAGTTCATCGGCGAGACCAACCTGTTGCAAGGGACCGTGAAGGGACATGACCCGGACGGCACGACGATCGAACTGGATTCCACCCGGCAGCTGACCGTTACGCGGGCCGACGCGCTTCTGCCCGGCGCGCGCGTGCTGGTCTCGGTGCGTCCGGAACGCATCCTGCTCGGCCCCCCGTCGGTGGCGGTGCAGAACATGCTGCCGACCAGGATCCTCGACAGCGTCTACCAGGGCGATCATCTGCGGGTGCAACTCGACGAGGCCGCGTTCAGCCTGGTGGTCCGTCTCGACCGCCGGTTCGCGGAATGGCCCGCCGGCGCCGATGTGGTCGCGCATTTCGCGCCGGAGGATTGCTGGGTGGTCGCGGCATGACCTCGTATTGGCAACGCGCCGGCCACGCTGCGCTTGTCCTCCCGCTCGCCCTGTTTCTCGGCCTGTTCTTCGTCTGGCCGCTGTTCACCGTGCTCGAGCAGGCGGTGTCCGACCCGGTCGTCAGCCGCAATCTGCCGGCGACCGCGGCTGCTTCCGTCGCGTGGGATCGCAAGTCCGCTCCACCTGCCGAGATGCGAGAGGCCCTGGTGCGCGACCTCAGAGCCATCGACGATGACCAGATGCTGGGAGATCTGGTGCGCCGGCTCAACAGCGCCCAGCCCGGCTTCCGGACGCTGATGAAGAAGACGGTCACCGCCGTCCGCGAGGGCGACGGCCCCCTCGACCTTGCCGAGATCGACACAAGATGGCGTGAGGTCCCCTTCTGGCGCGCCATCGCCGAGGCCGTCAAGCCCTATACCGACCGCAATCTGCTGGCGGCAATCGATCTGCAGCGCGACTCCTCGGGCGCCATCGCCATGATCCCGGAAGGCGAATCCGCCAACCGCGCCATCATGCTCAGGACCTTCCTGGTCGCGGCGACGGTGACCTTGGCGACCGGCCTGATCGGGCTGCCCTATGCCATGCTGGTCGCGTCGTCTGTGGGGTGGCGCCGGCAGCTGCTGCTGGCCGCGGTGCTGCTGCCGCTGTGGACCTCGCTCCTGGTGCGGACCACAGCCTGGTACATCCTGTTGCAGGATCAGGGCCTCATCAACTCGACGCTGGCGGCGCTTGGCCTGATCGCCCGGCCGCTGCCGCTGTTGTTCAACCGCACCGGCGTCATCATCGCCATGACGCATGTGCTGCTGCCCTTCATGGTGCTGCCGATCTACAGCGTGCTGATCGCGATCCCCCGGAATCTCGTGCCTGCGGCCGCCTCGCTCGGCGCCGGCCCGATCCGGGCCTTCCTCTACATCCTGTTGCCGCTGACCTTGCGCGGCATCGCCTCCGGCGCGCTGCTCGTGTTCATGGCGGCGCTCGGCTACTACATCACGCCCGCTCTGATCGGCGGTCCCAAGGACCAGATGATCAGCGCCGTCATCGCCTTCTATGCCACCGGCTCCGCCAACTGGGGCATGGCCGGCGCGCTCGGCATCGTGCTGCTGGCGGCGACCTTGGTGCTCTATGGCATCTACGGCCGCCTCTCCGTGGCCAACACGACGAGGGCGTGAGGCGATGCTGCGCGTCGGACGCTTTGTTTTCGGTGCTGCCGCGGTGCTGTTCCTGCTGGCCCCGCTGATCGCCATTCTGCCGCTGGCCTTCACTTCCTCGAGCATGCTGACCTATCCGATTCCACAGCTCTCAACCCGCTGGTTCGAGGAGCTGGCCACGGCAGATGCCTGGCGACGCTCCATCGTCAACAGCCTCATCATCGGCTCCGGCACCACGGCGCTGGCAACCGTGCTCGGCACGCTCGCGGCGCTAGCGCTGCGCCGGCGCATCGCCTTCCATTCGGTGTTTCGGACGCTGTTCCTGCTGCCCATGGTGGTTCCGGCGGTCGTGCTCGGAGTTGGCCTCCAGATCCTGCTCGCCCGCCTTGGCCTCGCCAATACCTACGCCGCCGTCATCATCGCCCATACGGTGGTCGCCGTTCCCTTCGTGCTGGTCTCCATTTCCGCCTCGCTCGACGGCATCGACCCGCAGGTGGAGCGCGCCGCCGCCAGCCTCGGCGCCTCGCCGGCGCGGGTGTATTTTCTCGTGACCATGCCGCTGACGATGCCGGGCATCCTCTCCGGCGCCGCCCTTGCGTTCGCTACCTCGCTCGACGAGGTGGTGCTGACGCTGTTCGTCGCCGGCCCCAATCAATTGACGCTGGCGCGGCAGATGTTCTCCTCGATCCGCGAGAACATCAGCCCGGTCATCGTCGCCGCCGCGTTCCTCTTCATCGTCGGCACCGTCGTGGTCGGCGCCCTGCTCGCAGCCGTCCGCCAGCGCAGCACGCGCCCATCCGCGATACCGTGACGGCGGGGCTCTCGCGGCGTGCGAGGGGAAAGGCATCGTCATTGCGAGCGCCAGCGAAGCAATCCATCGCGCCACGTATGAGAAAGCTGGACTGCTTCGTCGCAAACGCTCCTCGCAATGACGGCCAGTAGCGCTCCCAAGCACCGCCGTCATCCTCCGCGCATGCGGGAGATCCAGTACGCCGCGGCCTCTCGGATCAACCACTGACGTCTCTGGAATACTGGATCGTCCGGTCATAGGCGAGCGGAAGCGACGCCGTCCTTCGGACGGCTGTGCCGGACGATGACAGCAGGAATTTGGTTAGAGACATGACTTCTCTTCCCTCGCCGCGCGACGCGCCCGAGGCTTTGCCTTAAATCTTTCGCCCTTTGAAATCAGAGGGCGCGGGGAATGCCGGGTGCCCAATGCACCCGCAGCCTCGCGTGCGCTGGGGGTAGTAAGTATGCACGCGAGTATTCACAGCGGAGGCACCGGAATCATCCGGCATTCCCCACGCAATGGTTGGAACGGCTTATACGTGATCTCCCCGGCGACGAGTTCCTTTTTGCCACCGTCACCTTGCGGATTGAAAGGACGTGCGCACCCGGTTGGGCCGCTCTCGCCTCCGCAAGGCTTGGCATCAGCAACGGATGCCAGAACCACACGACTTCGCCGTACGCTTCAGCGCCGTTCGTCTTGCGCGCCGCATTCGCTCACGATCATCTCGCCCTGCGATTGCCCCTTGCGCGCCGACGCTGTCGCGTCCACCGCACCCCGCCTCGCGTTTCGTGACGATCGGCCGTAACGCCCCTCTTGCCGAGGCGGGATGCGCAAGAAGATGCTTTTGATTTGCCCGACGGCGCAAGCGCGAGAGCGTGCGACAGATTGGCACGACGGGCAAAATGTGCATTGCAGATATGCGTGATGTGCCCGTCGGGCCAAGTCTCACGCCGGCTCGAAATGCGGTGGAAAGGCGGTAGCCATCTCGGCGGCCAAGGCGGCGGATCACGCTCCGCCTACGGACCTAGGTGTCAAAGAGAATATTAATCTCGTCCTCTCCCTTCATGCGCGTTACGCGCTTAACGAATTGTTCGATATCCGGAACGGCATAATCCACTGCAAGCTCCACGACACGCTCGCCGCGTGGTCGCTTGGCGCGCCATTCAGAGTAAGGATAATCTGCAATTCGTCGAAACGTGTTGTTGCCTCTCGGGTGCGGAAACGGCTTCGTGCAGCCACTGTTTATTGGACAGAACCAGATCTTGTCTCTGTAAGCAGTCACAAGCGGTAAAGTCTCTAACTCAAGCACGTCATGTTCCTCGTCACGATATGTTTCCGCTTTAAGTAGTCGCAACAAGCGCGCGCGCGTAAGCCAGAAAAACACCTTGCGGTTTAATAGTTGATACCAATCTTTTGGTTTCAGCCCATCTTGAAGGCAGCGTACGAGGCCCTTGTCATCCATGGGAGCTTGATCGCGCACTACGGCGCGGCCAACGCCTTTAGTTTCGAGCGTGACGCTTATCGGTCGTCTCTCGGTCTCAATCACTTGTCTTTCAGCACCCGTTAGCCCGTGCTGGTCGAGTAAGGCCGTAGTGCTCAAAAGGCCATACTTGCGGATTGCTGGCCAACTCTCGCGCTCCGCCATGTGGTATAGCTTGGGACAATCTTCAAAAAGCTCTTCCAGTTCAGCTTCCGTCACCACGACCGCCTATCGATCACGTTACGCCAACTGAAGTTTGTGGAAATTAAACTGACGGGGACGCCTGAAACCCGCTCAACCTCTTCGACGAACCGCAACGTATCGAGCTTGAGTTGGTCGAACCGGTACGCGTTGCGGTTTGCAATGTCTAAGTAATCGACAAAAGTCAGCGCCATGTCCGTTGGGCCATTGAGCAAAGTAGAGCGACGTAACTGCTCCCAGTCGAACTCACCTAAGCGTCTTTGCTTATTGGTTGTAGTCGTCTTCTCGATTTTTTTGAGTTCGTCGATATTGATACCAGATCTGGCTGCGAGTTCTTCGTAGCCGATTTCAAGTTCGATATGTCCTGAAGGGCCGCCGACTCGAATGGGATAAGTGCGGCACACCATAATCACGCGGCGAACGCGGGTGCTTGCAATCCCTGCATCGGCCAAGCAGCCAGCGACAGTTGTGTCGCGAGACGTTACCCAAGGGTATTTGCCGTGGTGAAGACTAAGACTTGTGCCTTGGGTGCCTTCAAGCAACACGTGCTCACCACGAACGAATGCACGCTCAAGAATGGCTTGGCTTTCGCGGATGAAGGGCTTCAATTCTGGGATCGCTGCAGCAAGCCGTACTGCGGGGATAGCTTTGCCTCCTCGGCCCATAATTTTACGAGAAGTCGCAGCGCCTACACCCTGAGCTGTTGAGCTAATACTGTTGAGCATTGCCCTCTCGTGCTCAATATCAGCGTCCTCGATGATCATAGCATTGGGATCGATACTAAGGCGCTCAGAATCTAGTTGATGCGTCGCGATCTCTTGGAGAAGCTTTGGCGGATATATCACCGCCCCAGCCCCCAAAAGTAGTTGCGCTTTTGGCGCGCGTTCGGTCCCCGATGGCAGATGAAAATAGGCTTCCGCCTGTGGTTCCGCATAAACCTTGTGGCCAGCATTTGGACCGCCCACGCGCACTAGCAGAGAATATTCTGGCGCTATGTGGCCAACAATGTTTCCCTTCCTCGCTTCCATATTGGCCGCCGACCAGCACATCAACGAGGGGCGTGGAAATCCTGGGATAGAGGCCTAGGAGAGCGATTGCCCTCACCAATACTGCGGCGGAAGAGCAGCGGTCAGTTGCGACGACCGTATCGGCTAAATCGGCTAGTTTTCGTACATCACGTTCAGTCTTGCTTCGCCTTACGTCTTCGTAGCGATCGAATTCTTTTGTCTTGGTGGCGCGCTTAACGTAGCGGTCCGCCAAGACTGTATCGGAAGCATCCAAATGAATGTGGTGTACAGCGACACCGTATGCCTCTCGAACTGCTCGTACCTGCCCTGGAATGCGTGCCGAATCGATTACGAAGAAACCAGCTGCGGCAGGCCCTCCAACGTTATCTTCTATAAAGCGTACCAGTGCGTTCTTGACCCAACCGCCATCATCCGCTCTATCCAGCCTCTCACCGGCGCGCTGAAGTGCAGCACGCTCTTCCTTGACCCGTGGCAATTGTGTACGAATGAGATCTCGAGTCTTGATTACCTGCGCACCGTATCGCTCGACCAATTTGTCGGCGAGCGCGGATTTTCCGGCGCCGATTGGTCCTGATAACACTACAATCCGAAGTGCATTTCTCGAAAAATTCAAATTAGAAGCTCGGCTGTTTCAGGTTGCCGTCTGGGCGGCAAATCGTAAACGGTTACGGGAACACCCTTGGCGATAAGGGTTTCACGAATAATCTCTTCGACAGTATTCCACGCCCCGCCACTTTGACCGGCTCCGATCCGTGGCATGTGAACGCTAGAATTATGGTTCACGGCGAACTCGGCTACGGCGGACAAAGCTTGCCCTAATGGGGCATAGCGAATCCTCGGCGTCGCCGATGCGCCGAACCCCTCTTGTGCCACCAAGCTTGCAATTGTGATATTGCCTTCCACGTCAGAAAAATGGACGCGGCCCAGGCGTTCCTTCTTTGGAATTTGTGCGATCCACTTTGAGAATTGCTGTTGGGCGGCGGGATATTTTTTGGCGCTCGCACGCGCGACGCCGCCGCCCCAGAGCTTCGCTTGATCGTTTACGAGCTGGCAAATAACCTTCGGCCCGCTCCCGACTGGCATAAGCACATTTCCGTGCACCATCTTGAAGGCGTCCTGCTCATCTGGACTGCCAAAGCGCACAATGCCTGCTATTCGGGGATATCTGTTACCCGGGAAACCAGGGATACCAGCACATTCGACGGCAAGCGGCTTGCCAGCTATCCATGACTCTATCGCTCTATCGGTTTGACCGATGGCAGTGCAGCCGTAAATTACGCTGTCGTCCGGTATCACCGCTCCGGCACCGGTCGCGACGGGTACTGACTTCGAACCGACGCAATAATCGATGCGGTATTTCGGTCGATGGCCTTCCCGTTCAATCGGCGAAGCACAAAACATCAGGGCCGGTTCTGCCGTGGTCTTGACGACGCGCATTAGAAAAGCTTCAGCCGAAACGTCGAATTCCCTCCGGTTTGCCATCAGTTGCTCGATTTTCGGCAGGTTCTTGCTCGGGGATAAGCTCCCTAACGGCATCACAAATTCTGCTGCTGCGAGGTTGCACAACATTTCGAGTTGCCATTCGTCAGATGTTGCGCCAGTTCCGCCGCGGTGGCGAGGCTGCTTAGCTACGTCCGGAAACAGCGTGTGCGCAATTTCGTGTGCCACAGAGAACCGCACTCGTTCGCGGGGAAGCGAAGGGTTGAATTCGATCTTGATGCCTTTGCTTGTTGCGATGGTTCTCGCATCGATAACGTCGCCGTTAGCCTCGACGGGTATATTAAGGAGATCGGCGATTACTCGCGGGTTGTATGGAGGTCCCGACCATCCAGCGTCGCGAGCTTTTAGGACCAAGTCTCGTGCCTTAGCTTCGATCAAGAGGATCGGGTCGGCGTTTCCGGCAAATTCGAGTACCGATTTGTTGGTCCACAAAATGCGTTTTGGGGGCACAGAAGATCCTCGACCAAGGGCGCTACCAACTATAACGAATCCGCCATGATCTGCACAGCTAGGGGTAGAGTTCATGTGCAATAAATGATGCATTGCAATCGTACCCACCCGTCGACCAGCTATCGCACAAAGAGCGGTTGACGATCGAGTGGCGGAGTTGAGCTATGCACCAAAACAAAAAACGGCCGGGTCTCATCGACCCGGCCGCCTACAAACTCAATCACACAAGCCTTACGCGAACAGACGCTACTCGCCCCAGCCCCAGCTCAGAAACTCTTCAGCCCGCCTTGGCGACCGGCTCGGTCGCCTGCTTCTTCACGATCTGGCGCTTCAGGTCGAGCGCGCGCGGCGAGAGGTTTTCGGCGCGCGCCTTGATCAGGAAGGCGTCGAGGCCGCCATTGTGGTCGACGCTCTTGATCGCATTGGTGGAGACGCGCAGCCGCACGTTCTTGCCGAGCGTATCCGAGATGAAGGTGACGTTGCACAGGTTCGGCAGGAACCGCCGCTTGGTCTTGATGTTGGAGTGGCTCACCTTGTGGCCCACCTGGGGGCCCTTGGCCGTCAGTTCACAGCGCCGCGACATCGTCGTAAATCCTCTAATCGTCCCCGGTCCGAGAAAGCCGCCCGCCTTGACTTAAAAGCGGCGGGCCCGGGGGTCCAAATCTTTGTCCATCTTACGGGAGCGGCGGACCTATAAGGGGGAAGCGCGCATGCGTCAAGGTTTTGGCCCCATTTTCGACCCCGAAGGGGATCGTGGCCCGAAAGCCACGGAACGGGGATTTGATAACCATTTCGGCAACTTATCGGTCCCCCACATCACATAAAGGGCGCAATCGGTGGCGCATCATCAAACCTCTCCCGGAAGCGGATGAGGGCGAATGCCGGCCCCGACTGTTTCTCGTATTGCGGGAACTCTCGCGTTGTTTGCCGGACTTTCTCGACTAGATGTGCTTTAGCACTAGCGCTTTCCATCAGGACGCCGCCCCGTGACCGATTTTACTTCCGCTCTGCCTTGGCCGGGATTACGGGCCGTCCGCATGTCGCTTGTGCTGGCGGGCCTCGCATTATCTGCGGTTCCGCAGACCGCTTTCGCGCAAAGCCGCCTCGAGGCGGTCTATGAGGCGAGCCTCGCCGGCATTCCCGTCGGCAAGGGCGCCTGGACCATCGATATCGGCGACGACCAGTACTCGGCGTCCGCCTTCGGCGGCACCTCGGGGCTGTTGAAGGCGTTTTCCGGCGGCTCCGGAACCGGTGCGGCCCAGGGCAAGGTCGTCAACGGCGCGCTGGTCGCGACCAATTACCAGGCCTCCACCACCACCTCGAAGAAGACCGAGGCGATCCACATTACGCTGTCGAACGGCACCGTGAAGGAATTTGGCATCGATCCGCCGCCGCCGATCGATCCCGACCGCATCCCCCTGACCGACGCGCACAAGAAGAACGTGTACGATCCGATGACGGCGTCGCTGTTGCGGGTGCCCGGCACCGCCGATCCGGTCGGTCCCGATGCCTGCCACACCGGAGCAGCCGTGTTCGACGGCCGCATGCGCTACGACCTCAAGCTGGATTTCAAGCGCATGGAATTCGTCAAGGCGGAGAAGGGCTATCGCGGCCTGGCCGTGGTCTGCGCGGTCTATTTCACGCCGGTCGCGGGCTATATCCCCGACCGCCCGGTGATCAAGTATCTCGCGGCCCAGCGCAATATCGAGATCTCGTTTGCGCCGCTCGCCGGAACCCGCATCCTGGTTCCATTCCGCATGATGGTGCCGACGCCGCTCGGCACCGCGATGCTGGAGGCCGTCCAATTCGTCACGCTGCCGTCACACGTCGCCAAGACGCAGTAGGGCGAGACGCCAGATCTTTCGACTTGTCATTCCGGGGCGATGCGAAGCATCGAACTGTGATGTGCAGTTGCACATCGGAGAATCTCGAGATTCCGGGTTCGCCCTTCGGGCGCCCCGGAATGACGGTGACCCACTCGAATCCTGTTGACTCTTCATCCATTCTGATTCGACTCCAACACTCCTCGGACTTTAAGGATTCAGGCCCTCGACCCCACGCTTGTCTCCAGGATGTAAACTTGATCTAGTGCCGCCATGAGGCCCTCACGCGAGATGTTGCGGTGAACGAAGCCGGAGCCGACAGGAGTCACCGATTCGGGCGCGATTCGTTCCCACCCCGTTCCAGAGCTTAAGCCGCGACCGCGCAAGCGTCGCAAATTGAAACAGATTGCACATCGCACGTCGCCAGTCGGCAACGTGAGCTTCAATAGAAACACCTGAAAAATATGGCTTTCTCTCCCACGTCCTCGTTCGCCTCGGAGCGGGCTCCAGGCTCCGGCGTCACCGCGGTGCTTGGTCCGACCAACACCGGCAAGACGCATCTGGCGATCGAGCGGATGCTGGCGCATTCCTCAGGCGTCATCGGCCTGCCGCTGCGGCTGCTCGCACGCGAGGTCTACAACAAGGTCGTCGATCGTGCCGGCGCAGAGTCCGTGGCGCTGATCACCGGCGAGGAGAAGATCAAGCCGAAGAACCCACGCTTCTGGGTCTCGACCGTGGAGGCGATGCCGCGCGACCTCGATGTCTCGTTCCTCGCCGTCGACGAGGTGCAGATCGCAGCCGATCTCGAGCGCGGCCATGTCTTCACCGACCGCATTCTCAACCGGCGCGGCCGCGACGAGACGCTGCTCTTGGGCGCCGCCACCATGCGCCCGATCATGGAACGGCTGCTGCCCGGCGCCTCCATCATCACGCGACCGCGGCTGTCGCAGCTCGAATTTGCCGGCGACCGCAAGATCACGCGGCAGCCGCGGCGCACCGCGATCGTCGCCTTCTCGGCCGACGAGGTCTATGCGATCGCGGAACTGATCCGCCGCCAGCATGGCGGCGCCGCCGTGGTGCTGGGCTCGCTCAGCCCACGCACCCGCAACGCGCAGGTGTCGATGTTCCAGAACGGCGACGTCGATTATCTGGTTGCGACCGATGCGGTCGGCATGGGGCTCAATCTCGACGTCGACCACGTCGCCTTCGCTTCCGACCGCAAATATGACGGCTACCAGTTCCGTAGGCTGAATCCGTCCGAATTCGCTCAGATCGCCGGCCGTGCCGGCCGGGCGACCCGCAACGGCACCTTCGGCACCACCGGCCGCTGCGCGCCGTTCGAGCCGGAGCTCGTCAACGCGCTGCAGAACCACTCTTTCGACAGCGTCAAGGTGCTGCAATGGCGCAATGCGCAGCTGGATTTCTCTTCGCTCGGCGCCTTGCAGGTGTCGCTGGCGCTGGCGCCCGGCCACGACGCGCTGACCCGCGCGCCGATCGCCGAGGATCAGCGCGTGCTCGATCATGCCGCCCGCGATGTCGATGTGCGCGACCTTGCCCAAGGGGCTGCGGCCGTGGAACGGCTGTGGGAGGCCTGCCAGATCCCGGACTACCGGAAACTGTCGCCGGCCGCGCATGCCGAGCTCGTCACCACGGTTTTTGGCTTTTTGATGCAAAAAGGCCGGATTCCGGATGCCTGGTATGCAGCCCAGATCGACCAGGCCGATCGTGTCGACGGCGACATCGACACGCTCTCGGGCCGGATCGCGCAAATCCGGACCTGGACTTTCGTGGCCAATCGTCCGGACTGGCTGGCGGATCCGGAGCATTGGCAGGACATTACGCGGGAATTGGAAAATAAATTATCTGACGCGCTGCACGAACGCCTCACGGAGCGTTTCGTTGACCGCCGTACCAGTGTATTGATGCGCCGCCTGCGGGAGAACACGATCTTGAATACGGAAATTGGCAAGACCGGCGAGGTGATCGTCGAGGGCCATACGATCGGCCGGCTCGACGGATTTACATTCGCGCCCGACGCCGCCGAAGCCGGCTCCGACGCCAAGGCGCTGCAGGCGGCGGCGCAACAGGCGCTGGCGGGCGAGATCGGGGCGCGGGCGGAAAAGCTCTCCGCGGCACCCGATGAGCAGTTTGTGCTCACCTCCGACGGCACCATCCGTTGGACCGGCGACGCCGTCGCCAAGCTGGTGGCGGCCGATGACGCGCTGCATCCGCGCTTGCGCATCATCGCCGACGACCGCCTGAGCGGGGCGTCGCGGGAGAAGGTCCAGGCGCGGCTCGATCTGTGGCTGAAGACGCATATCGAGAAGCTGCTCGGGCCGCTGTTCGAGCTTGCGAAAGCCGAGGACGTCACGGGGATCGCGCGCGGCATCGCCTTCCAGCTCACCGAGCAGCTCGGCGTGATCGAGCGCGCCAAGATCGCCGCCGAGATGAAGGATCTCGACCAGCCCTCGCGGGCGGTGTTGCGCAAATACGGCCTGCGCTTCGGCGCCTATCACATCTATTTCCCGGCACTGCTGAAGCCCGCGGCGCGGGCGCTGGCCTCGCTGTTGTGGGCCGAGAAGGAGAGCAATGTCGATCTGTCGGCGCTGTCGGGCGCGCAGCATCTGGCCTCCAGCGGCCGCACCTCGTTTCCGGTCGACAAGCAGCTCGCCCGCGATGCCTACCGCGTGCTGGGTTATAGGCAATGCGGCGAGCGCGCGGTGCGCGTCGACATTCTCGAACGGCTGGCCGATCTGATCCGCCCGGCGCTGGCCTGGCGCGAGAGCTCGCCCGGCACCAAGCCCGCTGGCGCCTTCGACGGTCGCGGCTTCACGGTGACGCAGGCGATGACCTCGCTGACCGGTTCGGCCGGCGAGGATTTCGCCTCCATCCTGCGCGCGCTCGGCTATCGCATGGAGAAGCGACCGCCGCTGCCGCCGAAGCCGGTCGCAGCAATCGAGCCGGCAATCGTCGCGCCGGCAGTGAGCGAGGCGGCGGCTGGCGAGACGCTCGCGGAGATCCCCACTGAGGCTCTCCCGTCCGAGGTCCCTGCCGAAACAGCGGCGGCCGAGACCTCAACTGAGACCACGACGGAGTCCGATGCGGCGGATGAACCGATGCAAGCGGCGGTCGCCGAATTGCCTAAGGCCGCTCTGAACGAGCCGCCGGCGGGCGACACCGCGGGCGAATCCGAGCCGGAATTTGCGCTGAGCGACGTCGTGCAGTCCGCGTATGAAGAGCCGGCGGCTGCGCCGGTCGTGCGGCCGGAGCCTTCGGTTCCAGCGGAAGTATCTGCTGCAGCGGACACGTCCGCGTCGGAAGTGCCGCAAGAGGCGGTGGCCTCCGAGACGCCAGCAGAACCGGTTGCCGCAGAGATGGCGGCTACTGAGGCGCCCGCGGCAGCCGCGGACGCAGCAGTTGAATCCGCTGCCGTGGCCGCGGACGCTGCGGGTGCTGAAGTCCCCGCAACCGAGCCGCAATTGATCGAAGTCTGGCGACCCGGCGGCCGATCCGAAGAGCGGCGGCCGCGTCACGATCGCAACCGTAACCGGCATCAGGATCGCGGTCATCAGAACCGTCCGCCGCAGCAGGGTGGCGAGGCCGTCGCCGCCGCGCCCGGCGAGGCGGCGGCGACCCCGGCCGAAGGCGAGAAGCGCGAGCATCATCGGCGCGGGCGGCGCGGCGACAAGTTCAAGGATTTCCGCAAACCCCGCGACGGCGCGCCGGCGGAAGCCGCGAGCGCCGATGCCGCCGCGCCGCGCGAGGAGCGCGGCGCCCGGCCGCGCCCGCCGTTCGAAGGCAAGGGCAGGGACAACGAGAAGCACGGCGACCGGCAAAAGCAAAAGGGCAAGTTCGGGGGCGAGCGCGATCGCGGCGGCCGCGATCAGGGCCGCGACAAGGGCGGGCGCGACCGGCGCGACAGTGGTCCGTCGCTGCGGCCGTTTGCCTCGAGCGCCGGACCGCGCGAGCGCGAGCGCCAGATCGATCCCAATTCGCCCTTTGCCAAGCTGGCGGCGCTGAAGGAGCAGCTGACCGCCAACCGCAAGGATTAGCGACCGACGTTTTTTTGACGGGGACATTTGGAGCGCCAGCGCCTCGATAAATGGCTGTGGCATGCGCGGGTGGTGAAGGCGCGCACCAGTGCGGCTGCGCTGGTCGAGGCCGGCCATGTCCGCATCAATGGCGTGCGCGAGAAAGCGCCCGGACATGCCGTGAAGCCTGGCGACGTCCTCACCATCGGACTCGATCGCGGCGTGCGCGTTCTAGAGGTGGTCGGATTTTCCGAGCGCCGCGGCGATGCCCAGGCGGCCCGCGTGCTGTACAATGATTTGCAGGCGCGGCCGGACTGATTATGTGTGGCAAGAGCGGTTCAATTCTTGGTGCCGCTTCACTTGCGGCACTGCACTGACTGCGCTAGTGCAACTTCACAAAATCGACCCGTTCCGGAGCCCTGGATGACTTACGTCGTCACTGAAGCCTGCATCAAGTGCAAATACACCGACTGCGTCGAGGTCTGCCCGGTAGATTGTTTCTACGAGGGCGACAACATGCTGGTGATACATCCGGATGAATGTATCGATTGCGGCGTTTGCGAGCCCGAATGTCCCGCCGACGCCATCAAGCCGGACACCGAGCCCGGGCTCGAAAAGTGGCTTGAGGTGAATGCCGAATATGCAAAGTCATGGCCGAATATTACCCAAAAGAAGGAATCCCCAGGCGATGCCAAGGATTTTGAGGGTATGGAAGGCAAATTCGAGAAATATTTTTCTCCGAATCCCGGAGCCGGCGACTGACAAACTCTGATCTTGCTTAACCCTACCATCGCGGGAACAGCTGAAACCGCCGCCAGATGCCTCTAAATCATTGATTTTTGCAGGAAATGTGCTATGTTGCACACTTTCCTAGCCGAACCCGGCCATGCGTACCTGTGGCCGAACTTTGGTTCCCGCAAAACATCAAACAGGGGCGTGGCAGTTCCGCGCACAGGCTGTGTCACAAAAAACGCGTAAGCCGAGTAGTTCCAAAATTTCCAAGAAAGCCGCCGCGGCCAGCCGCAGCGCATCCAAGGGCCGTGCCCGGGCTACCGTTAGGGATTCCCGGACCGCCGGTAAGGCCTCGGCTGCCAAGTCCTCCAAGAACAAAAGAAGTGCAATGCCTCATAAGACTGCAAAAACTGCCGCGAAAGCGACTGTATCGAAGACTGCCGCGACGAAAACTGCCTCCAAGGCTCCTTTGATCAAGCCTGCCCCGATGAAGGCTGTCGTCAAGCCTGCCGCTGCCTCCAAACCGATCATTCCTGCCACCAAGCCGGTGGTGGCTCCGCCCAAGGTCGAGGAGAAGAAGCTGCCGACCCAGCGGCAGGGCTTCAAGACCAATGAGTTCGTGGTTTATCCCGCCCATGGCGTGGGCCAGATCCTGGCCATCGAGGAGCAGGAGATTGCGGGCGCCAAGCTCGAGCTCTTCGTCATCAACTTCATCAAGGACAAGATGACGCTGCGCGTTCCGACCGCCAAGGTCGCCAATGTCGGCATGCGCAAGCTGTCCGATCCGGCGCTGGTCAAGAAGGCGCTGGAGACCCTGAAGGGCCGCGCCCGCGTCAAGCGGACGATGTGGTCGCGCCGGGCCCAGGAATACGAAGCCAAGATCAATTCGGGCGATATCGTCGCGATTGCCGAGGTGGTGCGCGATCTCTATCGCTCAGACTCGCAGCCCGAGCAGTCCTACAGCGAACGCCAGCTCTACGAGGCGGCGCTCGACCGCCTGTCGCGCGAGATCGCCGTTGTGCAGCACTCGACCGAAACCGAGGCGGTGAAGGAAATCGAGAGCCAGCTCGCCAAGAGCCCGCGTCGCGGCGCCAAGACAGAAGCTGAAGCCGGGGCGGATGGCGAAGCCGAAGGCGAGGGTGAGGTCGATGAGGCCGACGGCGACGATACCGCTGTTGCCGACGAGGCCGCATAGGCAGATTCTCGCGGATTGAGACAAACGCGTTGCTTGAGACAATCAGGCCCGGTCGAAGGACCGGGCTTTTTGTTGACCGCGTCGCATCTCAAGCCAGCTGCCGTTTCCGAACGGAACGTGCTCCAGGGCATGATTGTGCCGCTCACGTTGCTCAAGCGCCGGCGCTGTGACGCCGCCAGGTGTCCACGTCGGGTTCGCCGAGCAGCCGATCGAGCAGCGCGCGGGCGAGGTGGAGGCGATCCTTGGCCTGATCGGAAAGCGACGCGCCGAGATCCCAGCACTCTCCTGGAACGCAGAGCACGAAGGACGGCGGAGCAGCGACGCCGATTCGTGTGGCAACGTCGAGCACGGCCTCCGGCGACAAGGCGTGGCTGGAATGGGCAAGGCCGGATCGCGCCGATGTCTCGTAGAGGCGATAGGGGGCCGGCGTGCCGCGTCCGGCGTCAATGAAGAGCGCGAGCGAGCGATCCTTCAGGTCAAGGGCATGCTCCAGCTGCAGCTGATCGTCGACGACCAGCGCGGCCGATGGCCAGTTGGCCTCGACATGGGCGGCGAGCGCCGGACCGATGCCGTCATCGCCGCGCGCTTCATTGCCCCACGCCAGCACGACAACGCTCACCCGCGCACCATCCGATCGATGACGGCTCCCGACTGATCGACGAGGGTCACGTCAAGCGGCATATCGCCAAGCGCATGGGTGGCGCAGGACAGGCATGGATCGTAGGCGCGGATCGCGACTTCGACGTGATTGAGCAATCCCTCGGTGAGGATGCGGCCATGTAGATGGTCGCGCGCAACCGAACGGATGGCCTCATTGATCGCCTGATTGTTGTTGGTGGTCGAGACGATCAGGTTGCAGTAGCTGACGAGGTCGTTCTCATCCACCTTGTAGTGGTGGAACAGCGTACCGCGCGGCGCCTCGATGACACCGACCGCTTCCTCGATGCGTGCTCCCTTGTCGCCGAGGAGATCGGTTCCGGTCAGTTCGGGATCGTCCAGTAGGTCGCGGATCACCTCGATCGTATGCAGCAGTTCGATCAGCCGGGCCCAATGATAGAGCAGCGCCCCGTGCGCGGTGCGGCCGCAGCCGGCGGCGAGGAATTCCTGCCGCTCCCGCTCCGCTGCCGGAGAGGGCAGCCGGTCGGCGGTGAGCATCCGCGCCAGGGGACCGACCTTGTACCAGCCCGCATCGGTGCCGAGTGCCCGCAAATGCGGGAATTTCATATAGGACCACGCTCGGGTCTCCTCATAGATCAGGGCCTGATAGGAGGAGACCGGCGCATGATCAAACAGCATGCGGCCGAGCGCGTCCCTGGCCCTGAGGCCGCCATCATAGAGGTCGAGATCGCCATTGGCGTTGACCAAAGAGAGCGTCGGCGAGACGACCTCGCCGAAGCGCCTGAAGAAGTCGGGCTGCTCCCCGAACATCCGCTTGATCAGTTCGATGGCATTGACCGCGCGGGCCAGTTGCGCGTCGATGTCCTTGGCGAGTTGGTCGCGCTCGGCGACCGAAACGGCCTTGTTCATGCCGCCGGGAATGGCGCCTGTGCCGTGCACCCGTTTCCCCGCGGTGATCCTGATGATCTCCTGACCGAACTTCCGCAACAGCACGCCTTCGGTGGCGATCGCGGGATAGGCCGACGCGACGCCCATGATGTTGCGCCGGGTCACCTCGCAATCAAATCCGAGCAGCAGATCGGGTGATGCCAGATGGAAGAAATGCACCGCGTGGCTCTGCATGATCTGACCGTAATGCATGAGCCGGCGGATCTTCTCCGCCGTCGGAGGAATCGCGCTATAGCCGGCGATGTGATCCATTGCCTTGGCCGCAGCCAGGTGATGGCTGACCGGGCAGATGCCGCACAGCCGCTCCACCACGACAGGCACTTCCCAGTAGGGGCGTCCGGAAATGAAGGCTTCGAAGCCGCGAAATTCGACGATGTGCAGGCGCACCTGGTAGATCCTGTTTTCCGCGTCCAGCAGGATCGTGACCTTGCCGTGTCCTTCGACACGGGTGACCGGATCGATGGTTATGCGTCGCAGCCCCTCGGCCTGTGGCGCTGTTTCCAGCGACGCGGGCATGCCGGCGGATGGCACCTTCATGGTTTCTCCTCAGTCGTAATGCAGGCGCTCGCGATCGAGCCGCGGCGTGCGACCGGCGATCAGGTCGGTCAGGAATTTGTGGATCGCATCGCCCGATGGCGGGCAGCCCGGGATGAAGTAGTCGATCAGGACCACCTCGTGGATGGGATGGACGCGATCGAGCAGGAGCGGCAGTTCCGGATCGTTGGGCACGGTTTCGCCGGTCTCGGAGCGCTCGGTATAGACCTTCCGGAGGATATCGCCGAGGTCCAGATGATTGCGCATCGCGGGCAGCCCGCCATTGATCGCACACGCCCCCAGCGCGACGAGCACCTTGCAGTTGGCGCGCATCTCGCGCAGCGTGTGCACGTTCTCGAGATTGCAGACCCCGCCTTCGATCAGGCCGAGGTCGCAATGCGTCGGATGCTTGATGTCGGTGAAGGGCGAGCGGTCGAACTCGATCTGGTCGGCCAGCGCGATAATGCGTTCGTCCATGTCGAGGAATGACATGTGGCAGCCAAAGCAGCCGGCAAGCGAGGCTGTGGCGATGCGGACTTTTCTGGGCGGCTGCGGGGTGGGCGGATTCATTCGGTTGTCTCCTCCACGGGAGCGGCGACGCCGAGATCAAGCCCGAGTTCGCTGATCGGAGCGTTGTCGAAGGTCCGCTGTCCGATCGGGATGGCAAAGCCCACGCGCTTCACCAGGATCGCGCCAACCGGACAGACATGGACGGCGCGGTCGTTGACGGAAATATTGGTGTCGCCGAGCTTTCCCGAGGGCGAATTGACCACGATATGGGAGGATCGACCACGACCAGAGAGGCCGAACACCGATTTGCCGTCGACGTCGCGGCTGGCGCGTACGCACAGCTCGCACATGATGCAACGGTTGAGATCGAGCAGGATGTCGGGGTGCGATCCATCCAGCGGCCGGTTCGGGTAGAACTGGTTGAAACGCGGGTTCAGCATTTCCTCTTCATAGGCGTGAGCCTGGAGCTTGCAGTCGCCGCTCTTCTCGCAGCCGGGGCAGAAATGGTTGCCCTCCACGAACAGCATCTGCAGCAGCGTGCGCCGTCGCTCTCCGAGTTCCGGCGTGCTGGAAAACACTTCCTGGCCCGGCATGGCCTTGATCGTGCAGGCCGAGCCGTTGCGGCCGTTGACGACGATGGTGCACAGTTTGCAAGAGCCGTGCGCTCCGTAGTCCGGATGCCAGCATAGGTGTGGCATGAAGATGCCGTTGGCCAGCGCCGCTTCGAGGACGCTCTGGCCCGGCTCGAACTTCACCGGCACGCCGTCGATCATCAGGATGTTGTCGATTTTCGTCATGCCTTTGCTCCGAGATGGGCGGCGTCGTCGTCGCGTCCGGTGATGCTGCGCGAGATGGCCAGCGCCTGGTCGAGGTCGAAGCCCGGCTCGAATTCGAGCGACTGCAAGCGGCGGTTGAAGGCGGGACGGAATTTTTCCAGCATGTGGCCGAGCGCAACCATGGACATCTGTCCAAGGCCACAATGACTCGTCGTCGCAAGCACGTGCCTGAGGTCGCGCAGCTCGTTGATTTCGTAGCGCGTACCGCGGCCGCTATTGATCTTGTCGAGGATGTCGGCGACGAGCGCCGTGCCGACGCGGCAGGGGGTGCAGAAGCCGCAGCTCTCATGGGCAAAGAAATGGGCGAAGTTGACCGCGATGTCGACGATGTCGCGTTGGCGCCCGAAAATCATGAAAGCCCCGGCGGTCGGTACGTCCTCGAAGGCGATCCGCCGGCGGAATTCATTGTCCGACAGGCAAACGCCGGAGGCTCCCCCGACAACCACGGCCAGCGGATCCTCCGCGCCGCAGTCTTCGAGCACCTGAGCGACCCTGACGCCGAACGGGTATTCATAGATCCCCGGCCGCGCGCAATCGCCCGACACCGACAGAAGCTTGGTGCCGGTCGACTGACGGGTTCCGGTGCCGCGATAGAATTCGCCGCCGCGCGACGCAATTTCGACCGCCTTGCACAGCGTCTCGACATTGTTGACGGCAGTCGGTCGTCCCAGATAGCCGTGCGTGACGGGAAAGGGCGGACGAATGCGCGGCTTGCCGGCCTTGCCCTCGAGGCTTTCGATCAGCGCTGTCTCTTCGCCGCAGACATAGGCGCCGGCACCGAGGAAGATCTCGACGTCGAAATCGAACCCGGCGACACCCAGGATTGACTTGCCGAGCAGTCCTTGCGTCCGCAACTGATCGAGGGTCTGCTGCAGCGACGGCAGCAGGTAGCGGTATTCACCGCGCAGGTAGAGGAAGCCTTGTCTGGCGCCCACCGCAAACGCAGCGAGCGCCATGCCTTCGTAGACACGGCTGGCATAGGACTGCAGAAGAACGCGGTCCTTGAATGTGCCGGGTTCACCCTCGTCGGCATTGCAGATGATGACCTTTTCATCGCCGGGTGCATTGCGCGCGGCTCGCCACTTCACAGCCGTCGTGAAGCCCGCGCCGCCGCGACCGCGAAGATTCGAGCGCTCCATCTCGGCGAGAAAGCCCTCCGCACCTCGTGTCACGGCCGCCTTCAGGGCGTCGCCGGGAATAACCGATGGCTCCAGCAGCACCTCCGCGCGACGAATGTTGGTGCCGATCTCGAACAGCTCGGCCGGCCAGTGGCTGACAGGCACCTGCGTGCTGATGAGCTGGCAGACCTGATCGACCCGCTCCGGCGTCAGACGAGGAATGGCTTGCCAGTTGACGAGCATGGCCGGACTCTGGTCGGCCATGCCGGTGCACGAGGTCAACCCGATGGAGACGAGGCCACCCTCGGACGCCTTGTCCGGCTGACAGCCGAACCTGTCCAGCATGCGCCGATACAGCGCACGGCTGCCAGCCATCTGGTCGATGATGTTGTCGGAGAACAGGACGCGGTATTGGCCGCGCGGTTCGGTGTGGAAGAAGGAATAGAAATTGGCGACGCCTTCGACGTGGGGGCGGGGGATCTCAAGTCCCCCGGCAATCAGCGTCATGGTGTCCGGAGACAACCAATCGAGCTCGTCCTGCACCGCAATCAGGATCTGGACGAGCGCGGTGTCCTTGCGGCCATATTGGTCCAGAACCGCGTCGACCACGTTCTTCGTCGGCTGATCGCTCATGATGGGCGTCCATCTTCGTTGGCAACCCAGAGTGTTGCATGCCGCCTGATTCGACCATGATGCAAGTCAAGGTGGAACCGCAGGAACCGTGGGAGACAGCAATTCATTCCGGCCACAGCGTGCCCGTCCCGGCAATTTCGTCACTCAAGTGCGCGCCGCTGCCGACCGGTGCCTGGTTGCCGCTAGCCATGGTCGAGGCCCATGCCCAAGATCGCGATTTCCCGGGAACTACCGTACCGCGCCCAACAACTCTTCGAGATTGCAGCTGACGTTGAGCGCTATCCGGATTTCCTGCCCGGTTGGAAATCTGCACGAATCCTGCAGCGGAAAGAGAACGCCTATCTCACCGACCAGATCATCGGCTTCGGACCTATTACGCAGCAATTCACAACCAAGACGATACTTCGGCCGCCGGACGAAATTGCCGTGACGGCGACCGAGGGACCCTTCAGCGTATTTCGCCTGAACTGGCGCTTCAAAACGACACAGGCTGATCGATGCCGGGTTACTCTCGATGGACAGATCGAGATGCGAATGGCGCTGTTGCGCGCGGTTCTGAATCAGGCGCCGAATGTTTTTGCAGACTCGACCCTCATGGCTTTCGAGGCCCGAGCCCGGCAACTTTATGCAGCCGCTGTGCGCTGATCGGAGCATGTGGGCTGAAACAGCCGGCAGGTTGGCATCCCGCCTGTCCCCTGATACGCAGAATTTGCGAATCCGAGGTTCGCATGCGGTCGGCGGCCTCCGGTCTGGACCATCGCTGTCGGCGAATTCGGGTAGACCCGGTTCCGCGCCCCTCAATCCACCACGATCTTGACCCGGTCGCGCACCTTGACCTGGGCGTGGCCATCGAGCCCGTTGAGCAGGCGGAAGCGTTCCATCGGATGATCGACCCCGGCCATCCGGTGCGACAGCGACTCCGCGGTGTCGCCGGGCTGCACGGTGATCACCTTGATGCGCAACGGGCGTGCGTCCTGGATCTCTTCGAGCGCAAGCCGGCGGAACGAATTGACGGTCTCCCGGGCGTTGCGCTCGCTCTCGGTGCTGCGCTGGCGGCTGGCGAAGATGAAACGGTAGACGTCGGCGCCGAAGCGCAGCGCATAGACCCTGAACTGCCACAGCTCGCCATGCGCGGTGGCGGTCGCCGCCGGGAAACTGTTGATGACAACATCCTCGATCGAGGTCTTGTCGACGTTCTCCATCCAGCCGGAATTGAGGTATTCGCCAAGCGACTGCTCCGGCGGCACGCGCACCACGTCGAAACGCATCGCCTGGCTGCCGCCATCGCGCACCCCGATCACGGCCTGCGCGGTGTTGTCGAGCGTGAAGTTCTCCGGCGCCTGGAAGGTGAAGCCGAGCTTCGGATGCAGGAAGCGCCGTCCGCGAACGAAGCCCTCGCTCGGGTCTTCGCCGTAGACGATGTTGTCGATCGTGGCCAGATAGTCCTCGCGGTCGCGCTCGCCGCCTTCGGGCGACGTATACTGCTTCGCAATGGTCTGTGCGTTCTGGACGCGCTCGGGCGTTGCCGGGTGCGATGACAGAAAGTCCTGCACCCGCGGGTCGACCGCGGGCTTGCCCGCCTTCAACTCGGCGTTGCGCTCCATCGCGGTGAGGAAACGCGCGGCCCCATAGGGGTCGAAATGCGCGCGCGCCGAGAGCGCGACGCCGATCCCGTCGGCCTCGAACTCCTGGGCGCGCGAGAAGCTCGCCATCGTCAGTTTGGTCTTGGCCAGCGCCAGCGCGGTCAAGTCCGGGTCATTGCTCATGTCGGAGACCACGCGGGTGACGATGGCGGCCTGGCGGGCCTGGTCCTCGCGGATCGCTGCGTGCTTGGCCAGAACATGCGCCATCTCGTGGCTCAGCACCGAGGACAGCTCCGAGGTATCGCTGGCGAGCGCGATCAGCCCGCGTGTCACATAGAGCTGCCCGGTCGGCAACGCGAAGGCGTTCACGGCGCCCGAATTGAGGATGGTCACCTTGTAGGGCTGATCAGGGTGCTCGGATGCGGCCACCAGCCGATCGACGACCTTGCCGATCAGCGCCTCCAGCTTGGGGTCGTCATAGGCACCGCCATAGGATGAGAGAATCCGCTCATGCTCGCGCTCGGTAGCGGGCGTCTGCACGACCACGCGGTTCGGCTTGACGGGGGGCGGCGCAGCGGGTGCCACAGCAGTCTGGTACCGCGCCATGTCGCCGCAGGCGCCAAGCGTCAAACCCAGGCACAGCACCGCCGACGCAGCCCAAAGGCGGCGGCTCATTCCCCATTTGCGCCGTCCTGCCAAATTCACCTCAGCTTACTCACATACCTACGCGTTACCGGTTCGCTTCGCTGCCACCCAGCATTTCGATCTGTGCCACGCGTAGCACATCGATCCGCGGTCCGGGATGCGCTTCGACCCAACCTCTGACTCGAACCCGTCGATTCTCGAGGGACTTAAGCGTGATCCCGGCTGACGCGAATACCGCCATCATGCGCTTTGAAATAGTCACCGCAAAGCCCCGTGTCCAGTTTCGCCCGAAGTTGAGATAGGTTGTCGCGCCGGCCTGGCGAACCGACAACACCATCCCCTCGACCACTGTGAACTGCCCAATCCCGGCCAAAATATCGTCCGAACTTTCCGCGTTTTTTATGACGGTCGGGTCGGCCCAGACCCCTCTTTTTGCCTGCCGCGCCTCGGCCTCGGCCTGGCCTAGCACGGCGGCGCAGTCCCTGTCGGTGATCTCGGTTGAGACCAGCGCCTCGCCGCGCAGCAGCAGCAAGCTCTGCACCGGCGTCTCGGACCCATCGAGAAAGACCAAGGCGGTCTGGCGTCCGTAGCGGTCGGGCGTGTCGTCTTGGCCGCGCAGGGTCACGTCGCGGCCGACGATGATCGCCGCCAACGCCGCAGTGCGTTTCGGACTCGTGGCTGCGTCGTTAGCGGTTTCGATGCCCGCGAGCCGGACCTCGCGGCCGTCGGTCAGGCGAAAGCTGCGGCCGTCGACGATCTCGCCGACGCGGCCCTCGCCCTGCGGCTCGAACAGGCATCCTGCCGCGAGGGCCGGACCGATCGCAACCGCGAGCACGGCGCCGCACAGTGCAACAAACGAGATGATCGGTCTGAACACGCGGCCCCGGTCGAATTGCGCTATATGCTGAACTTTATCTCAAATCGTAACGAAGGGGAGGGCGATGGAGGTCAACGGCATCGCGCATATTTTTCTCACCGCGTCGAATTTCGAGCGCTCGCGCGCGTTCTATCGCAAGCTGCTGCCATTTCTGGGCATGACGCCGGTGATCGATACCGAGACGACGTTCTATTGTGTTGGCGGCCGCACGGCGGTCGGCATCAGCGCGCCATCGCCGGAGCATGCCGGCGCAGCCTTCGTGCAGCAGCGCGTCGGCCTGCACCATCTCTGCTTTCGCGCGCGTGAGCGCGCCGATGTCGATGAACTTCACGCCTTCCTGCTCTCATTGGATACCAGGATCATCCGCGCGCCGCGCGAGGATGGCTGGGCTCCAGGCTACTACTCATTGTTGTTCGAAGACCCCGACGGCATCAGGCTCGAGCTCAACCACGTCCCTGGCAAAGGCCTTTTGGCGCCGGCTGCGGCCGCGGATACGATCTGACCCACCATTCCATTTCGCGGAAATTGCATGGTCGGCACGCCGGCCGTCGCATCGCAGCATGTGGCTCCAGCTTGCCGCTGCTGGAGCCCTGCGGCATGATCGCGCGTGAAATGCGAACAAACGCCGCAGGCAATGCGGTCATCCGACAGGGAGATTTCATGAAGCGAATCCTGACCGGCGCGCTCGCTGCGCTGCTTGCGCTTGGCGGCAGCGCTGCGCTGGCGCAGAGCAAGCCTCCGCTCAAGCTTGGCGGCATCCTCGACATGTCGAGCCTCTATGCCGACATCACCGGCGCCGGCAGTGAGACGGCCGCGAAGATGGCAGTGGAAGATTTCGGCGGCGAGGTGCTCGGCCGCAAGATCGAGATCGTCGCCGCCGATCATCAGAACAAGGCCGACCTCGCCGCCAATAACGCGCGCGACATGTTCGACAACCAGGGCGTCGAGATGCTCTACGACGTCGCGGCCTCGGCCACTGCGCTTGCCGCCGGCGAAATCGCCAAGGCGCGCAACAAGATCGTGATCTTCAACGGGCCCGGCTCGATCCGCCTCTCCAACGAGGCCTGCGGCCCCTACACCGTACACTATGTGTTCGACACCTACGCGCAAGCCAATGTGACCGGGCTTGCGGCGGTCAAGGCCGGGCTGGACAGCTGGTTCTTCCTGACCGCGGACTACGCCTTCGGCCAGGATCTGGAGAAAGACACCACCAATGTCGTCACGAGATCCGGCGGCAAGGTGCTGGGCAGCGTCCGCCATCCGCTCAATACCTCGGACTTCTCGTCCTTCCTGCTGCAGGCGCAAGCCTCCAAGGCCAAGGTGATCGGATTGGCCAATGCCGGCGGCGACACCATCAACGCCATCAAGCAATCCGCCGAGTTCGGCGTCATGAGGGGCGGCCAGAAGCTCTCGCCGCTGCTTGCCTTCGTGACCGACATCGACTCGATTGGGCTGGAGACCGCGCAAGGACTGCTGCTGGCGGAGGCCTTCTACTGGGACCTCAATGACGAGACGCGCGCCTTCTCCAAGCGCTTCATGGAGCGCGTCAAGCGGCCGCCGTCCTCGGCGCAGGCCGGCGTCTATTCGTCCGTGATGCATTACCTGCAAGCGGTGAAGACCGCCGGCACCACCGATTCCGCCGCGGTGATGAAGGTGATGCGGGACACTCCGGTGAACGACATGTTCGCCAGGAACGGGCGGATCCGCGAGGACGGCCGCATGGTCCACGACATGTATCTGTTCGAAGTCAAGAAGCCATCGGAATCCAGGGGGCGCTGGGACGATTACAAGCTGCTCGCGACCGTCCCGGGCAACGAGGCGTTCCAGTCGCTGGAACTGTCGCGCTGCCCGCTGGTGAAGAAATAGCCTTACCGTCATTCCGGGATGGTCCGAAGGACCAGACCCGGAATCTCTAGATTCTCCGATGTGCAAATGCACATCGTAGTTCGATGCTGCGCATCGCCCCGGAATGACGGTGTCAAACAACAACCAACAACAACGAAAGCAACACCACATGAGCACCAATGAAATGGTCCTGCAGCATCTCGAATCAGGCCTGCTCACCATCACCATGAACCGGCCCGAGCGCCGCAACGCGCTCAATCCGGAGATGACGCGGGGGCTGGTGGAGGCGGCGCGGCGGGCGGCCGAGGATCACGAGGTCCGCGCGGTGCTGCTGAAAGGCGCCGGCGGCACGTTCTGTGTCGGCGGCGACGTCAAGTCGATGGCGGAGGGGCGGGCACCGCTGCCATTCGAAGCCAAGATGGCCAATCTGCGCCGCGGCATGGAGGTCTCGCGGATCCTGCACCAGATGCCGAAGCCGGTGGTGGCGCAGTTCGACGGTGCGGCCGCCGGCGCGGGGTTGTCGATGGGGTTGGCCTGCGACCTCCGGGTCGCCAGCGAATCCTGCAAGATCACGACCGCCTTCGCCAAGGTCGGCTTCTCCGGCGACTACGGCGGCACCTATTTCCTCACGCATTTGCTCGGCAGCGCCAGGGCGCGCGAGCTTTATCTGCTGTCGCCGGTGCTGTCGGCGCAGGAGGCGCTCGGGCTCGGCGTGGTGACGAAGGTCGTGCCCGACGCCGAGGTCGACGCGGCCTCGCGCGAACTCGCGCTGTCGCTGGCGCAGGGGCCGTCGATCGCGCTCGGCTATATCAAGCGCAACATCAACAACGCCGAGCATCTGTCGCTGGAAGCCTGCTTCGACGGCGAGGCCATCCATCATACGCGCGCCGGCGAGACCGCCGATCACAGGGAGGCGGCCAAGGCCTTCGTCGAGAAGCGCAAGGCGGTGTTCCAGGGGCAGTAGGGGATCGCTTCCTTGAAACCAATCGGTTCAAACTCTACGGACCTCATCCTGAGGAGCCTGGCGACGCGCAGCGAAGCCGGGCGTCTCGAAGGATGGCAGCTTGCGCGGTCGCCGCGTGGGGCCATCCTTCGAGACGCATCGCTTGCGCGATGCTGCTCAGGATGAGGTCCGGGGAGGACGCCGATGTGATACGAACTTCGGAAACGCAGTATTAGAACAAGGATGTTGGACCATGGCCGGCTATTTGCGTTTGCGGCAGATCTGCCTGGTGGCGCCGCGGCTTGAACCCGCGATCTCCGATATCGCCGATATCATGGGGCTGAACGTCTGCTATCGCGACGGCAATGTCGCCAAATATGGCCTCGAGAACGCGCTGTTGCCGGTCGATACCATCCTGCTGGAAGTCGTCGCGCCAACGCGCGAGGGCACCGCGGCCGGCCGCTTCATCGAGAAGACCGCTGGGCGCGGCGGCTACATGGCGATCTTCTGCTGCGATGATCCCGGTGAACGCGGCCGGCGCGCCAACGCGATCGGCGTGCGCACCGCCAACGCGATCACGCACGCGCCTTATCATGGCGTGCAGCTGCATCCGCGCGATTGCCGCGCCGCCTTCATCGAGTTCAATCACACCGAAGGCAGCGACGATATCCTCGGCCCCTATCCGCCGGCCGGGCCGGACTGGCAGACATCGATCCAGAAGGACGTCACGCTGGCCCTGACCGAGGTCGAGATGCAGAGCCCCGACCCGCAGGGCCTTGCCGAGCATTGGGGCCGGATCCTTGAGGTTCCCGCGGGCAGGAGCGACGGCGGCGAGGCGGAACTGAGACTGCCCAATGGCCGCTTCCGTTTCGTCACAGGAAAAAGCGAGATCATGAGCGGACTGACGTTCCGTGTCGCCGATGTCGCCAAGGTCTGCGATGCGGCCAGGGCGAAGGGGTATGCGGTCTCCGACAACAGTTTCCTGCTCGGTGGCGTCAATTTCCGGCTCGTGACGTGATCACGGGCCACTCTTTGATCGCACCGATCTGTCGTCGGGCTCCGCTCCACCTCTCCCCGGCGGGGAGAGGTCGGATTGCGAAGCAATCCGGGTGAGCGGGTAGTCCGACGAGAGAGCATAACCCCTCACCCGGATCGCATCTGGTGATGCGATCCGACCTCTCCCTACGGGAGAGGTGAATACCTCCGATGCCTCAGAATGACGACACAATTCAAGCATGCGCTAATGAAGGACCCCGCCCCAATGCCGCATCCGCTCGACAGCTTCTTCGCGCCACAGAGCATCGCGCTGATCGGCGCCTCGCGCGATCAGGACAAGATTCCGGGTCGGCTGCTGTCGATGCTGCGCAAGAACGACTATCCCGGCAAGCTCTACCCGATCAATCCCAACACCGCTGAGATCGACGGCCTCAAATGCTTTGAATCGATCGCCGATGTTCATGCGCCGATCGACCTCGCCATCATCGTTATTCCGGCACGCGCGGTGCTGGAGACGCTCTGGCAATGCGCCATTGCCAGCGTGAAGAACGCGGTCGTCATCTCCTCGGGCTTTGCGGAGGAGGGCGGCGACAGCGCCGCCATGCAGGAGGAGATCGCAGCGCTCGCCAGCCGCACCGGGATGCGGATCAGTGGCCCCAATGCCGAAGGCTTCTACAGCCAGGTCCAGCAAACTGCCGCGACCTTCAGCCCGACCGTCGACGTCAAGCCCGACGTCGCGCCGCTGGTCGCGACCAGCAAGCGCATCGGCATCGTCGCCCAAAGCGGCGGTATCGGCTTTGCGATCTACCACCGCGCCAAGGCGCTCGGCATTGCCTTGAGCCATGTGGTCTCGACCGGCAACGAATCCGATCTCGGCGCCGGCGAATTTCTGGATTACCTGGTGCAGGATGCCTCGACCGACGTGATCCTGCTGTTCATCGAGGGCATCCGCGACGTCGCGAAATTCATCGCCGCCGCCCGCCGCGCCGCCGAGACCAGGAAGCCCGTCATCGTCGTCAAGGTCGGCCGTTCCGGGGCAGGCGAACGCGCCGCCGCGTCGCATACCGCGAGCATGGCCGGCTGGTCGGCGGCCTATGACGCGGTGTTCGCCAAATATGGCTGCATCGTTTCCGACGACCTCGACGAGGCCGTCGCCATTGCCGCGGTCCTGATCACCAATCCGCTGCCGCAGGGTGGCCGCGTCGCGGTGCTCACCGTGTCGGGCGGTGCCGGCATCTGGGCCGCCGATGCGGTTTCGCTGCAGGGCCTGCAGGTGCCGGAATTGTCGAGCGACATCCAGGCCGAGATCATGACGCTGTTGCCGTCCTACGGCACGGCGCGCAATCCGATCGACGTCACCGCGCAGGGCGTGCATAGCGGGGGCTTGCAGAAGAGCATCGATCTGCTCGCCGCGTCCGACGAGGTCGATGCAGTTCTGATCGTGCTGTCGCTGTCGAACGACACCCGCATCCCGCTCAACCAGGCCGCGCTTAAGCCGGTGCTCGATGCGCACAACAAGCCGCTGCTGTTCTATTCCTACACGCTGCCGTCGGACTTCGCGCGCAGGGAGCTGGCGGCGTGCGGTGCGGTCGTGCTTTCCGGCCTCACCGATGTCGGCGTAGCGATGCGCCACCTCGTGAACACCGGCAAATTCCGCCTGGCGCCGCCGGCCGACGAGGCTCTGCTGCCGCCGCGCGATCTTTCCGCGCATCTCGGGCGGCCCAGCTTCTCCGAGGCCAACAGCAAGGCGCTGTTGCGCGACGCCGGCATCGCGCTTCCCGATGAGGTGCTGGTCGCGGACAAGACCGCGCTCGACGATGCGGTTGCGCGCGTCGGCTTGCCGCTGGTCATGAAAATCCAGTCGCCCGACATTGCGCACAAGAGCGAGGTCGGCGGCGTCCGCGTCAACATCACGACCAAGGGCGAGGCCTTTCTCGTTTGGCAGGCGCTGCACGACAATGCGCGCCGGCATCGTCCCGATGCCGCGATTCAAGGCATCCTGGTCGGCCCGATGGCCAAGAGGGGCGTCGAGATCATCGTCGGCACGATGGGTGACGCAACCTTCGGACCGATGGTGATGGTCGGCCTCGGCGGCATCACCACGGAATTGTTCCGCGACGTGGTCTATCGTCCGGCGCCCGTGGGCGCGGGCGAGGCCGCCGCGATGCTGGACGAGTTGAAGGCCGTGCCGCTGCTCAGGGGATTTCGCGGGGCGGCGAAGGCGGATGTCCCGGCGCTGGCGCGCTTGATCGCACAGGTCTCGCTGCTGGCGGCGCGGCTGCGCGACGACGTGGCCGAGATCGAGCTCAACCCGGTGCTGGTGCACGCAGAAGGTGAGGGCGTCACCATCGTCGATGCGCTGGCGGTGGGGAAATCCAGTTGTCGTCCCGGCGAAGGCCGGGACGACGTGCTGAACAGGCTGGGTTAAGCCTCACCGCCCCCTGAAATTGGCGACGCGGCGCTCGGTGGTGGCCTTGACGCCCTCCTTGAAGTCCTCGGTCGCGCGCAGCTTGGTTTGCTCGACCAGCTCGTGATTGGTCGCGGCCAGCACGCGCTCGGCGAGGCCGGCGCGCATGGTGGCGCGGGTCGAGACCAGGCCGAGCGGCGAGCATTCGGCGATCTCGGCGGCGAGCTTCATGGCTTCGCCGCGCACCTGCTCCTGTGGCACCAGCACATTGGCAAGGCCCCAGCGATAGGCTTCCTCGCCGGTGACGCGCCGGCTGGTATAGAACATCAGTTCCGCGTTGTTCTTGCCGATCAGTTCGGGAAGCGTCGCGGTCAGTCCAAAGCCCGGATGGAAGCCGAGCTTTGTGAAGTTGGCCGAGAAGCGCGCCTCGGGACAGGTGACGCGGAAATCGGCCGATACTGCGAGGCCCAGCCCGCCGCCGATGGCGGCGCCATGGATCGCCGCGACGATCGGCTTCTGGTTGCGGAAGATGCGCACCGCCTGGACGTAGAGATGGTTGATCGGCAGGTTCGACGCCGGGTCGGTTTGCGCGCGCGCCTCCTGCTCCTGCCGCGCCGGATCGTTGAAATTGGCGCCGGCGCAGAACGCCTTGCCCTGCGCTGCCAGCACCGAGCTGCGGATCTCGATATCGCGGTCGAATTGCTCCAGCGCGTCCGCGATCTGGTTGATCAGGGAGACATCGAAGAAATTCAGCGGGGGTTTGCGGATTTCGATCAGGCCGACATGGCCGTGGGTCTCGATGCCGATATCCGTGAACGTGCTCATGTTGTGTCCTCGTTTGATTGACCTGCGGGCCTAGCGCAAGCCGAGCCCGCGCGCGATGATGCCGCGCAGCACCTCGGTGGTGCCGCCCTGGATGGTCAGCTTGGGTGCAACCTTCATCGCGAACGGCAACACCGTGTCGAGGATGGCGTGATTGCTGGCGTCCGGTTCGACGAAGGCCGCGAGCTCGCGCACCCGGTGCGGCAATTGCTGTTCCCAGATGGTGCCGATGTCCTTGACGATGGAGGCCTCGACAACCGGTTCTTTGCCGGCGTGCAGCATGCCCGCGACCGACACCGACATCCGGCGCATGGTGTGAAGCTGGGCCACCAGCCGCCCGATGCCTTCGGCGCCGCGGGTGTCGGGCGCGTCGCCGAGTGCGCGCACCAGTTCGGTCAGCACATAATAGGTTTCCAGGAAGCGTTCCGGTCCGCTGCGCTCATAGGCGAGCTCACTGGTCGCCTGTTTCCAGGCGCCGTCGATCTCGCCAAGGGCGTGATCGTCAGGCACGAAGGCGTCCTGGAACACCACCTCGTTGAAATCCGCCTTGCCGGTGAGTTGCCCGATCGGGTTGACCTTGATGCCCGGCGTCTTCATGTCGACCAGGAACTGGGTCAGGCCATGGCGACGGTTTTCCTTGGTCGACGGCGAGGTGCGGAAGATCGCCAGCATGTAATTGGCGACGTGGGCGGCGGAGGTCCAGATCTTGGTGCCGTTGATGAGCCAGCCGCCATCGGTCTTGGTCGCCTTGGTCTTGGCGGCGAACAGGTCGGAGCCGGAATTGGGCTCGCTCATGCCGATCGAGAAGCACACCTCGCCGCGGCAGATCCGCGGCAGGATGTCCATCTTGATGTGCTCGGCTGCGTATTTCAGCAGCACCGGTCCGCTCTGGCGGTCGGCGACGAAGAAGCGCCGCACCGGCGCGTTGGCGACGCGCATCTCCTCGGTCACCACATAGCGTTCGAGGAATGAGCGCTCGTGGCCGCCATATTTCCTGGGCCAGGTCATGCCGATCCAGCCGCGCTCGCCGACGCGCTTGCTGAAGCCGGGAACGTCGACGTCGCCGCCTTGCGGACTGTGCGGATCGAAGGTGCCGTTCGCCACCTCCTCGGCGAGGAAGGCGCGGACTTCCTTGCGCAGCGTCTCGCATTCCGGCGGCAGGCGGATCGGATCGAAACGGAGGGCTGCGGTCATTGTCGATCTCTGTTGTTGTGCACGCGAAAATCCTAGGGGTGTCAGCGCGAGGCGACCAGCGGCCACAACTCGTCGGCGCCGCGGGCGGCGATGCGCTTGCCCAGCTCCACCGCCCAGTAGCTTTCATGGCCGAAATCGTCGCGCCAGGCCAACGCCCGCATGGTGTAGCGATGCAGGATGTGCTCGAGCGTATAGCCGATCGCACCATGAACCTGGTGGGCGATCGCCGCGCCCTTTTCCGCGGCTTCTGCGCAGCGAATCTTTGCCGCGGTGGCTTCCAGGAACACTGCGTCGTCGAAGCCAGCGGTGTTGGCGATGGTATCGGCCGCCGAACCCGCCGCGGTCATCGCGGCGGCCGTCTCGCCGGCCAGCCGCGCCAGATTGTGCTGCACCGCCTGGAATTTCGAGATTTTCTTTTCGAAGGCGACCCGCTCGCCCGCATAGCGCACGCTGATATCGAGCATCGATTCCAGAGCGCCGGCAATCTGCAGGCTGCGCGCCACCGCGCCGACCAGCATCAGCGCGGTCTGGTCGAAGCCTTGTGGAGCCGGCTTGATTGCGACGGGCGTAACCTTGTCGAAGGTCACGGTATCGCTGTTGTCGCCCGCAAGGTTGAGGCCGGGCTCGATCCGGAGCTGCGCGGCATCGACCAGCGCGATCGATGCACCGTCCGCTCCCTCTGCCAGCACGGCGATGTGTCGGGCCGACTTGGCGAAGGGAACGCCGCGCCCACGGCCGGACAAGGTGCCGTCGGCATTGCGTGTGATGCGGTCCCTGGGACTCGCTGGTGCGACCGTCATCTCGCCTTCGGGCGAGGCGATGTTGGCCTGCGCCAACAGCCAGCCGGCGAGCATGGTCTCCGCCAGCGGCACCGCGATGGCGAAACGCCCGGCCGCGCCCAGCACGGAAAACCCTTCCGCCAGGCTTGCGCCCGAGCCGCCGCAGTCTTCGCTGACCCAGGACAGCGGCAGGCCGGCCTCGCTCAGTGCCTGCCATAGCGGGGCCTTCCATGCGCCATTCTTGTCGCGGTTGATGGTCTGCGCGTCGGCGAGATCGGAAAAGATTTTCTCCGCGGTCGCAACGACAATGTTCTCACTCTCCGCCACGGCGTTCCCTGTCCTTTGTCCGCCGCACCCGTCAGGCCGACGCTTGCCTTGTTTCTTGCGGCGCATGATGGGGAAAAGCCGCCCCCCTGACAAGCACTCAAGCCCGCATGGCGGCATGCAGCACGATTTCGATCTAATTCCGCGCAACGAAGTTTCATTTGCAGCGATCCCGGTGCGGGGTATGCTGGTGCATCAGCCAGCTCAAACAGTGTTCAGAGGAAACGCGGATGTCGAAGCATGGTTTGTGCGCAATCGTAACCGGCTCGGCGTCGGGGCTTGGCGCCGCCACCGCTGCCGTCCTGGCCAAGGGCGGCGCGCGCATCGTCGTCAACTATGCGTCGAGCCAGAAGGAAGCCGAGCAGACCGCCGATCTCTGCCGGAAGGCCGGCGCCGAGGTCGTCGTGGTGCAGGGCGATGTCGCGCGCGACGAGGACTGCAGGAAGATCGTCGCCGCCGCGGCGCCCTGGGGACATCTCGATGCGCTGATCAACAATGCCGGCACCACCAAGCATGTCGCCCATGATAATCTCGACGGCCTTTCGGCGGAGGATTTCCAGCGCATCTTTGGCGTCAACACCATCGGGCCGTTCCAGATGGTCCGCGCCGCCCGCGCGCTGCTCGAAGCGGGTGCTGCCGCCTCGGGACGGCCGTCGGCGGTGGTCAATGTGTCCTCGGTCGCCGGCATCTCCGGCGTCGGCTCCTCGGTCGCCTATGCCGCCAGCAAGGGCGCGCTCAACACCATGACCTTGTCGCTGTCGCGGGCGCTGGCGCCTCTGATCCGCGTCAACACCGTATGTCCCGGCTATATCGATACGCCCTGGTTTACCAAGGGACGCGGCGAGGCCGGCGCCAAGCAGGTGCGCGACGCGGTGGTGGCGCGGGTGCCGCTGAAGGTCGCCTCATCCGCAGACGATATCGCGCAACTCGTCTGTTTCCTGGCCTCGCCGGCCTCGAGCAACATGACCGGCGAGATCGTGCGGATGGATGCGGGGATGCATCTGATTTCGTGAGGGCTTGTCATTCCGGAATGGTCCACCGAACTCGGGTTTACCCAAGTCGGCAACAGCCGACTTGGATGGACCAGACCCCAGATGCGTAATTGCGCATCTGGGGATCTCGAGATCCTCCGATGTGCAATTGCACATCGTAGTTCGATGCGTCGCATCGCCCCGGGATGACCGCTTGCGCGGTCACCGCCTGTTGAAATCGGAGATCACGCCGCTTGCCACCAGCCGGTTCCAGACGAAAAGCACCACCAGCGCGCCGATGGTCGCCATGATGAATCCCGCGCCCTGATCGGGGCCGTAATGGCCGATCTCCTGGCCGATAAAGGTCGCCAGAAACGCACCGGCAATGCCGAGCACCGTGGTCAGGATGAAGCCGTTCGGATTGTTCGGTCCGGGCGAAAGCAGCCGCGCGAGAATCCCTGCGACGAAGCCGACGATGATGATCCAGATGATGCCGCCCATACTCATGGTTGTCGTCCTTTCGTGTAAGCCGCGGAATCGAAAAAGACCGCTATCGGATCAGAGCTGGCCCGACACTTCAGCCGCACTCGGCACCCGACCATCCGGCGTCAGCTGGTCAACCACCTTCGGCAGATACTGGCTCAAGCCCTGCAGCAGCTCGTCGCGCGACATGCCGCTTTGCGCGGTGAGCTGATCGAGCTGATCGGCGCCGAGCGCACTGGCGAGATCGCCCGGCGAAATCGCCTTGTTCGGACCCTTGCCGACCCAGGAATTGGCGGCATCGCCCTGTCCGTTCTGCTGGAACTGCTTCAGGAGGTCGCCGAGCCCGCCGCTGAGCACGTTGCCGGCCGCGCCTCCCGCGAGCAGGCCACCGAGGCCGCCGGCGAGAATGTTGCCAAGCCCCCCGCCGGTACTGGCGGGTGCTGGCGGTGGAACTGGGGCCGGGCCTGTGCCGGACTGGCTGCCGCCGAAGTGCTTGACCGCCTTCCAGGCCAGCAAGGCCAGGATCGCCATGGTCATCGGCGACATGCCGCCGTTGGATTGTGTGCTAGGATGGCTGGGGCCGTGCGGGCCGTTCTGCATTCCATTGAGGACGTCAAGTAAGCCCATCGGGAATCTCCTTAAGTACGTTCAGCCCACAAAAAACATACCGGTGCCCCATGACGGTGACAAGGCAAGCGCGAGTGCCAGGGCGATGGTATTCCTGTGGGTTGTCTTGCCTTGCAATCGCTATGATATCGGGCGAAGCCTCGTTCACTTCGAAGGGAGGACCGGCATGAAACGGATTGGAACGGCGCCGCTGCTCGTCGCGATCGCCGGTGGCGGCTGGATTGTGCCGGCGAATGCGGCGCCGCCGACGGTGACGCCATCACCGGGCTATGATGCGCGGTTGCAGGAGCAGCATGCGCAGGTCGGCCACGAAGTGCTCGGTCGCGATCCGCAGCCTCCGATTCCGCACCGTGGCGCGCGCCACCACCATCGGGCGCACTGACCGGTGCCCACGCCAAATCGTGTCGGCGTCCGCAAGGTCTGGGCGATCGCGATTTCGAACTGACGCGTGAGGGATTTTTCGATGCTCGTGATCTGTTTCGGCGTCCGCCGACAGTGTCCCGGCTCTGACATTCGTATCATTTGCCGCGGGCTCTTACGACTGTCAGATCCGCCACACTGGTCGCGCCGGAACCTCAGATCCGCTTGGTCTTGGCCTGCTGAGAACCGAACAGCTTCTTCTTCAGGTCGCTGAGCGTCTCGGATAAATTTGGCCACTCGCAGGAGAAACTGCTGGTCTTTGCGTTTGCGCATTTGGCGCGACGTGCGGCCTCCTGTGCCGCCGCCATTTGCGCGGCCGTCGGCCGCTGATGCGGCAACGGCACGCGCTCGATCTCGCCGTTCAGCGAGGCCTGCTCCATCGGTTGCTGTTGCTGCTGCTGCTGCCGCTGTTGCTGCGCGGCAAACGCGGCCGCGATGCTGTTGCGCCGCTGCGTCTCCAGGTAGAGCGCATATTGCTCGTCGATGTATTTTTGTTCTTCCGGTGTCGGGTTGGGACCCGCGATATCAAAGGTGCGATCCTGCATGAAGTCGTAATAGGTGTAACCGCCTCCAGACTTCCGACGACCGGCGAACTTCGCGTTGCACTCCGCGAGCGCATCGGTGCGCGCTTCCCGCGTCGCCGCTCGTTCGGCCACGTCGGCGCATTCCTCGAAATCAACCGGCGCACGATTCCACCACTGCGCTGCAACCCTGGAAGGTCGCAGCATGGCGAAGCCCGCGAGCGCGCAAACGAGGAGCACGGAGCTACGTAGAACGATCACAGCAGAAATACCTCAGCGAATTGCGCCCAAGATTGCCACGAAATGTTGCCATTTTGCGGCGGCATTTGATCCCGAATCGGATGTTTTCCGAGCACCGGCGCCTGCCGGTTATCGAGCACGCACGACAGGTGTCTATACATGTCTATCGCGCTCCGACAGTCATTTTCAAGGGCGACGAACCGGTCACAGAAGCTGCAAATGATACGGCGATCACATGCTTTGGTGGGTCGACCGCCTCGGTTTGCAAGGTCTGGCGCGAGCGCTCATTTTTACACTGTAAAGATTTCGATCGGCGTCGGAAGCGCGGCAAATTATAGGTATCTTTACATTGGAAAGATGTCGCTCAATTGTGGCATCGTTGCGGCAGCATCGATCCGCGATGCGAATCAGGCGCCGTTCGGCGAGGCCTGAAAAAGCGATTCACGTCAGGCCGGGAGGCGTGAATGAAGATCTTCTTCACCGTCAAGCTCGCGTTGATCCCGTTTGTGGTGTTCTGGGCCCTGCTCGGCGCCCGCTACCCGTTCCCGCCATCTGGTCGGGGCTTGCCCTTTCGTTGCTCGGCAATTCGTGGCGGGCCTGGCATCGCGAGGTCATGGGGTTGGAGATCGGCGGCCTCGTCCTGTTCGGCTTGATCGCGCTGGCGCAACAGATGTCTCCGGATTGGACCGCAGCGAACGCCTTGTGGCTGTCCTTCGCCGGGCTCGGCGCCATCAGTTTTATTAGCGTCGCGTGCGGTCGCCCCTGGACCGCCGATTATTCGCGCGCGGCCTATCCGGACAATGCCGGGACCCCGCAATTCAAGATCATCAATGCGGGGATCACCGCGCTATGGGGCATGCTGTTCCTCGCCATCGGCATCTGCAGCTGGTTCGGCGTCCCAGAACTGGTGACAAGCGCCATCGTTGTTCTGGGCGCGCTGATCTCGATCTTCGGACCGCGGCTGGCCATCGGCTATGCGCTCAAGCGGATGATGGACGCGCGGGAAACCTACCGCTGGCCCGCCCCCGACTTTGGCTGTGATGCAACCACCGATTGCGACGTCGCGGTGGTCGGCGCGGGAATCGGCGGCTTGACGGCAGCGGCGCCGCTGGCCGACGCGGGGCTCAAGGTCAGGGTGTTGGCGTTTCGCGACCGGGTGGCACAGGCTCCGCCCGCCAATTCCGCGTTCAGCGTCCACCTCGGTCTCGACGTCGAGCCGGATATCCTTCCCGCCACCCATATCGATGCGCCTGTTGGCGTCGGGCTTGCGATGATGTCGAAGCTCGATCCCTCGGCGGCGCCACCGGGTCACGCCACGCTGACATTGACCTCGCTCGTTTCCAACGCGAAGGCGCAGGCCTGGTTTCCTCCGGAAGGACGCGAGGACTGGAGGGACTGGCGACGATCGGATGAATATGAGGCGCGCAAGCAGGAACGGGGCGACGCCATGATCGCTGCCGCCGATACGATCATCCCCGATCTGTCCAAACACATCGTCTATCGCACCGTCGCGAGCCCCGTCACCTACGTGCGCTACGACTGGGCGAGCGCGGGTGCGATCTATGGCATCTCCCGCGAAGGCCGGCTGAAGGGATGGAAGTCGCCGGTGCGAAATCTGGTGATTGCCGGCGGTGGCAATGCCGGAGCCGGCGTCGAGGCCGTTGTGATCTCCGGCGCCGAGGCCGCCCTGGTGCCGGGATTACTGTCGCGCGCGAAGCCGGGGCCGGCGACTGAAGGAACCAGCGCCATGGCCTTGAGCACGGCGTGACACCAGATGACAACCATTCTCGTTGTCGTCACGAATATCCGCGTCTGCGCAGCGTGCGACTGCATGATCATGGCGGCGGCTTGCGCCGGAATTCTCAGAACCTGCGCGCGCGGCGGCACCGGAAACATTTTGCAATACTTAGCCGCTCCACTCACGAAGAATTCAGCTTACGAAGATTTAAGCGGCTTGATCGCTGAAGATCGGATGATCTTTACGTGCTGCTGGCATGTTCGATCCGCCACTCGATCATGATCCGATGAGATGCAATCGGATCATGCTCTCATCTCCTTGTTTGGGCATGATCTTTTCGGAACGCCAGTTCTCACTTCCGGATCATGCTCTGAAGCGGACGGATATCGTGATTGCTGGTTCTTTACCTGTTGCAGAGTTCGAAGACGCGACCTCGCTGGTGTCGAAGCAATTGGCCATCGGCCAAAAGCACCACGATACCGGCCATATCGAGGAGGCGATCGCCGCATACCGATCCGCACTGCAGGCGGCGAAGGTCGCTTCAGGCTGCACCATCGAGACCCTGGCCACGCTGCATGCCAAGCTCGGCAATTGCTACATGGTTCGCGGACAGCTTGAGCTCGCGGCCGAATGCTACAAGTCGGCGCTGCGGCGCGTGCCGCATTTGACGTCCTGCTGGTGCAACCTCGGCATTGTCTCCCAGCAGGCCGGGAGGATCGCTGAGGCCATCACGCTCTACGTTCAGGCCCTGCAGTCCGATCCTGCGCATTGGCCGTCGCGGACCAATCTGGTCCAGGCCCTGATGGCCAGCAAGCAATACGTCGCGGCGAAGGCGCTGCTCCTGGAACTGGCCGCGGAACGACCGCAAGACGGCATCATCGCGCATCAGCTCGGCAAGACCTGCTTCGCGCTGGGTGAGCTGGAGGCGGCACTGCGGCACTTCCGGAAGGCGATCGCCGTCAACCCCGGTGATGCCGAAAGCCTCTACTGGATCGGCGGGATCATGCAGGCGATGGGAGACGCGGATGCGGCGCAAGCCGCCTATGCGTCGGCTGCGCAAGTGCAGCCTCTGATCCGGCGACCGGCTGCGAAATCGCCCGCGGATTTTCGGGTGTTGGCGTTGTATGCCCCCTTTGCAGGCAACACCCCGGCCGAATACCTTTTCAAGGACGCCGTCTACGACACCGATACGCTGGCGCTGCTTGCCAGCACCGAACCCGATGCGCTGTCGCTCGGCGATGTCCAGCTCGTGGTCAATCTGGTTTCCGATGCGGACCAGGCCAAGGCCGAGTTGCCATTGGCTGCGCGTCTCGTGCAGGCACTTGGCAAGCCCGTCATCAACGACCCCGGCAAGATCCAGCGCACCACTCGCGATGCGGTTGCCGATCTGTTGCGGGGCATTCCGGACTGCCGCATCCCCGCCCTTCTGCGTCTTGCCGGCGGAGCCGGGCACGACGTCTCCTCTGTTGCGGCGCTGCTGCCGTTTTCGTGTCCCGTCCTGGTGCGGCCCGCAGGCACGCATGGCGGCGACGACTTCGAAAAATGCGAGAGCCCGTTCGAACTCGCAAACTTTCTCGCGCAGCGTCCGGACAGCGACCATTATGCGATCGAATATATCGACTATGTGTCGGCCGACGGTCATTTCCGCAAATACCGCTTCATCTTCGTCGATGAGGAGATCTTGCCTTATCACCTTGCGATCGGAAACGATTGGAAGTTGCATCACGACGCGACCGACATGCCCGATCACCCCTGGATGCAAGACGAGGAGGCGGCGTTTCTGGCCAATCCCGGCGCGGTCTTCAATTCAAGGCATTATCAGGCGTTGCGCGCGATAAGGGAGCGCATCGGACTCGACTTCTTCGGCATCGATTGCGGGCTGGACGCGGCCGGACAGCTTGTTGTCTTCGAGGTCAATGCCTCGATGCTGGTGCATGAGGACAATGCGACAATGCCCTACAAGGATCCGTTCGTGCGCGCCATCAAGACGGCATTCGATGCGATGCTGCAAAGACGGGCAAGCCGCGATTTGCCAGCCACCGCAAAGCAGGAGACGTCTCCGGAAGAGCTGCCGACGGCTTGACATTCCAGCGGTAACCGGCGGCACCTGCGCGTCGAGTTCCCAGGATGGGAGGCGCGTGCTAGATTGGGCACTTCCGGGGCGCCATTTTTGGCGCCGGCACGCCGCACGGGGCAGGGCGATGCAGTGGGCTCGGCTGAACACGCTTAGGCTTGCGTTGCTGTCGTTGGCCGCCGTGTGGATCTGTGCGGCAGGACCTGCGTTCGCCGAAAAACGGGTGGCTCTGGTGATCGGAAATTCCGCTTACCAGAACGTCACCCGGCTCGATAACCCGAGCAACGACGCGCGGCTGATGGCCGATACCCTCAAGGGTCTTGGCTTTGCGCTGATCGGGGACGGCCCCCAGATCGATCTCGACAAGGCAGCCTTCGACGCCGTGCTGCAGAAATTCGGCAATGCCGTGCTGGGCGCCGATGTGGCGCTGTTCTACTATGCCGGTCACGGCGTGCAGGTCGCGGGTCGAAACTTCCTGGTGCCGGTCACGGCCAATCCGACCAAGGAAGCCGACGTCTATCTGCAGATGGTCGATACCTCGGTGGTGCTGAGCCAGATGGACGGCGCCGGCACCAAGCTCAACATCGTCGTGCTCGATGCCTGCCGCAACAATCCGTTCGGGGGCAGGGGATTGCGGGCAACCGGCGGCGGCCTTGCCCAGATGCAGGCGCCCGAGGGCACGCTGATTTCCTATGCCACCCAGCCCGGCAACGTCGCGCAGGACGGCGATGGCGGCAACAGCCCCTATTCGAAGGCGCTGGCATCGACGATCCGCAAGCCGGGGCTTGGCTTGTTCGAGGCCTTCAACGAGGTCGGTCTCACCGTGAAGCAGACAACGGGTGGCTCGCAGCAGCCCTGGGTGTCGTCTTCGCCGATCGCGGGCCGGTTCTATTTCGCCAGCCCTCCCGCCAATGCCGCCGTGCCGGAACCGCCGAAGCCACAGGCCGACGACAAGTCCCGTGCGGATTTCGAACTCGCCGAGAGGCTCGACAGGCCGGAGATCTGGGAAGCCTTCCTGCAGAATTACCCCGCCGGTCTCTATGCTAGCGTAGCCAGGGTGCGGCTCGACGACTTGAAGAAGAAGCAGCTCGCGCTGGCCTCGCCATCGCAATCGATTCCGCAGCCGGCTGCGCCATCGCCGACGGGAAGCATCGCCGGCCTCTGGAACGGCACCTATTACTACCCGAACGGCACCCAGTCGGTGGCTTTCACCTTTTCCTTTGGCACCGTCGGTTGCAGCGGCCGCGGCGAGGAGCCGAACACGTTCGGCAACAAGACCGCGCCGAAACTGTTTGCCAACCTTTTCTGTTCGACCGCGGCCTTGTCGCCCGGACAGGTGGTGACCATCAAGAAGACCTATGACGGCACCGGCGGGGTATCCCACAGCGTGACCTATACCGGCACCGTCTCAGCGGACCTGCGCACAATATCCGGACAATGGGCGATCAGCGCCGCACGCGGCAATTTCACGATGTCGCGGTAACCCAACTTGCGCAGAACCGAGGGTCTGGTTCAGACAAATCAATGCCTTAGTTGACGGCTGGCACTACATTTCCTGCAAGGTTGCTGCGGGCCGCGAACAAGTCATTTCCGTCAAATCAGGCGCGAAGCGCTGGAGTCATACAGCGCAGCAAGCCGCCTGCGCGACCCTGCGTCGATCAGCAAGAGAGGTTGCAGGTCGAACGCAGTACTCGCACCCACAGTGCTTGGAACGTTCGTTTGGCTCCGACGTTTGATTTTCAGTTAATCGGAGTATGGCAATGGCAGATCGCAGCGGATTGAGGCTTATAGGCTTTCTGTTTGCCACCGTGACGTTCGCGGTCATGTCGACGACCATCCTGGTCGTCAAGGGTCAAGCCGACACCAACTATCTCATTGAGAATTCCCCGGCTTCCATGCCTTTGCGCTAAGCGTGACATCGGCGACGCGTGCGCAAGAAGAACGATCCATCGTCAATGGCCGCAGTCTTGCTGCGGCCCAACTCACGCACGGAGACACCGATGCCGCAGGCAGCTGAAGCGAAAGAAAAGCAAGAAAAACTCACCCGCAAGCAATTGATCGAAGCTCTCAATGAGGACCTGTCGCGCGAATATCAGGCGATCATTGCGTATGTGAATTATTCCCAGGTGCTGAAGGGCGCCGCTTACATGAACATCGCCGCCGAGCTCGCGGTGCACGCCGGTGAAGAGCTGCAGCACGCGCTGAAGGTGGCGAGCCACATCGACTATCTCGGTGGCATGCCGTCGGTGACGCCGAAACCGGTGAAGACCTCGGAGAAAGCCGAGGACATGCTGCGCTTCGATCTCGATAACGAGAAGGAGACGATCCGTCACTACCGGCGGCGTGTCCGGCAGGCCGACGCGCTCAACGAATATGCTATCGCCGAAAGCCTGCGCGGCATCCTGGTCGACGAGCAGGATCATCTGATCGCGCTGGCGACCGCGCTCGGCATCGACGCGCCGGACCCGGGTATTGCGGATTAGCGGAACGAATTGGTGATTTGGTATCAGTTTGCCGCGCAAATGTGCTCTTCAGTACGCTTGCACGCTCCAGCAGACGGCGTTGGCGCGCTGTGAAGCTCAATTCCATGGAACTTAACGGACCCTCCGACCGTTACCCTAAGTTAATCCTCGGTTCGATCCGGAAAGGATTGCCATGTCGATACGCCTCCAGATCGCTGCCCTCGTGTTCCTGATGACGAGCGCCGTTGCCTTCGGCGTCGGTATCGTTCCCATCCTGATGATCCCCGCGTTCGCCAATCACGCGTTCGAGAGCATTCCGGCCGTAGTGCTGGCAAGCATCGCGATCAGCGCGCCGTTGTCGTGGTTCATCGCTCCGCGCCTGCGGGCCAGGTACTGGCGAACCCAAAGGCTTTACCACGTCCCTAATCGCGTCTTCGTTGGCGCTGGTTCGCGCCTGCAGATCGTAGCGTGCGTCGGACCGGGGCACTTGGTCGGGACGATGGGCGATCGCCGCCGCTCACGGGCATCTGGCGATATTGAGTTGAGCGCCGCTCAGGGCAGATAGAGATATCGCGTCAGCGTGCGCCCGACCGCTTCCAGGCTTTGCGGGTCGCATTTGTCAGCTGTGTCGTTGGTGGTGTTGAACCAGGGCTCGTAGTCGAAATCGATCACCAGGAAGCTCGGAATGCCGGCCTCGGCGAGCGCCGTGTGATCGTCGCTGATCGGATAGGTCGTGGTCTTGGTGACGAAGGCCGAAGGTGCGAGAGCAACTCCCGCACCCCAGAATTTCTTGACCTCCGGCATCGCGCTGATCAGCGATGAGGGCTCGGGCTTGAGCTGGATGTTCTTGGCGCAGACCATGTCGAAGACGACGGCCTTTTCGGGCCTGGTGGTCGGATAGTAGTCCTTCAGATGGTCGACGAAATGCGGCGAGCCGAGCGCCCGCCACTCGGGGTCGCCCGCGCCGAGCGCTTTTGGTCCCTCTTCGCCGTCGAAAAAGATCATGTCGATTCCGACCGGAGGCTTCGGCAACAGCGACAGCACCCGCGCAGTCTCCAAGAGGACGGCCACGCCCGAGGCGGAGTTGTTGGCCCCGGGCATCGGAGCTTCCGGGGTCTTCGCGTCGCGATAGGCCCGGACGATGCTGTCATAGTGCGTGGCGACGATGATCCGGCGCGGATTTTGCGGCTGAAACCGGGCCACGACGTTGGTCATCGCATGCGCCGTGCCGTCGGCGCTCCGGAACACCCAGTCCTGCGTCGTCACCGCGTCGACATTGGTCTTTGCCAGCGCGGCCTTGATGAAGTCGATGGTCTGCTGGTGTCCCGGCGTATCCAGGGAGCGCGGCGTGAAGCGCAGCTGCTCGGTGATCATGCCCATCGCGCGCCCGCCGTCCCACATTTCGACCTGGATCTCAGCGCGCGCGCTTGCCGGACACAGGACCAGCGCGATCTGCATCGCCGCCGTTGCGGCAAACGGAAGGAAACGATGGATCTTCACCTTTTGCCCCGGGACATCATGCGCTAGGAATTCTTTCCGCCGGTCGGCAGAAACAGGATGCCGGCACAGCAGGCCAGCGTGAGGGCGAAGTAATACGTGATCGCGCGCGAGCCGATGGTGGGGATCAGCGTAAAGGTCGTGACCAGCGTGCCGATCACGTTGCCCACGGTGGAAACGCCATAGACCAGTCCGGCAATGCGTCCGGCTTCGTCGGCCGAGCGGGTCAGGATCGACACGGCGATCGGCGAAAACGTGCCGAGCAAGGTCAGCGGCACCAGTAGCAGCGCAGTCGAGGCGAGCAGGGTCGCGGAGGGGCCGTCGCCAAACCGGTCGAGGATGTCCGACATCACCGCGTCGGCGGAGGCGGGAACGAAGGCCAGATAGGCCGCCGCGACCAGGATCGAGACCGCGATGGTCCGTTGCGAGGGATGCCGATTGACGATCGCGCTGCCGGCAAAATAGCCGATCGCAAGCGCGCACAACACCGTCGAGATCAGGCTCGCCCAGGTTCCGATGCCGCCGCCGAAATAGGGAAACAGATAGCGGCTGCCCAGCATCTCGAATCCCATCAGCACGCCGCCGACCATGAAGGCGCAGCCATAGATGGTGAACGACAGGGTGCGGGAAACGGCGATCAAGGCAATTTCCTGTTGTGCCGCTCGATGCTCTTGAGCGCTTCAACCGGCGCGAAATCGTCGGTGAGGACCTTGGCATTGGCGTCGATGACCTTGCCGCCCTCGATCTGGATGTGCCGGCGCTGGGTCAGCATCTCCTGCAGGGTGTAGCGCAGGCCGAACGTCCGGTCGCGCTCGCGCGCCACGGCGGCAAGATCCTCCGCGTCGCGCGGCGGCCCGGAATAGGCAACCGTGACGATGTTGCCGTCGGCGCGATAGAAGTCGATGTTCGGGAACACCGCGTTGATGGTCTTGACCGCGGAATCGAACAGCATGGTCGAGGGCTCGACGTTCTGGGCGACGACGCCGCCCTCGGCGAGGTGATCCTTGACGATCTGGTAAAACTCCTTGGTCAGGAGATGGAACGGCACGAAGGGTCCGCGATAGGCGTCGATCAGGATGACGTCGTAGTGCTCCTTCGACTCGGTGAGGAAAATCCGGCCGTCGCGGTTCACGACCTGAAAATTCGCCTCGTCCCGGATACCGAAATATTTCTTGGCGAGTTCGAGCACGGTCGGATCGAGTTCGACCGAGGTGACCGGAACGTTCGGCAGGAAGCGATGCAGATACCAGGAGGTGCGGCCGCCGCCGAAGCCGATCTCGAGAATCGCGTGGACGTCCTTGGCGTACATCAGGCTCGCGGTCATGAAGCGGGTGTATTCGACCGGCAAATCCTTGTCGTCGCCGGTGTTGTACATGCTCTCGGTGTAGATGCGCCGGTTGTGACCGAAGGTCATGCTCCGGTAGGGCGGCTGCTCGTACACGTAAATGTTATTGTAGAGCGACTCCTTGGACTCCAGGAGATTGCGACTGTCCTGTGCGGAGCAAACGGCAGCAAGGCCAACGCTTATGAGTACGCCGAAAATGACCGACCGGATGATCATCGAATCTTTGTTTCCCTCGGGCTGAAAAAGGTCTGCGAAGGGCGCAGTCGCGCGGTTGTCGTGGACTTGAGGATCGGGCCCGCTCTCATAGACTATCGCGGCGCGCTCGGATAGAAAAACATCGGTGCCGGGACGGGGGACGTGGACGTGGGGAAACGTTGCATGGTCTGGCTTGCCGCAGTCATGGTTGGCGGAACCGCTGCGGCGGGCGCGGAAATACCACAGGCGCTGGCCCCCTTGCAGCAACAAAGGGAAAGCATCGCGGCCGACCTCGCGCGGCAGGCGGCCTATTGCAGCCAGCGGCAGGATACGCAACATCCGGCCTTCAAAGGCTGTGTCGACTGGCATTCGGCGGTCCATGGCGTATGGGCGCTGGTCGCCTATCAAAGGGCGACCGGCAAGGCGCAGTATGCCCCGGTGGTGTCGTCGATCCTGGTGAAGGAAGCACTGGCGCGCGAACGCGAGCACCTGCGGCAGGCACCGCAATTTGAAATGCCGTACGGGCGCGCCTGGTTTCTCAGGCTTGCGATCGACCATCACAAACTGACCGGCGCCGACGATCTGCTCCCGTTCGCCGACGAGGTCGCCTCCAGCATGCGCAACTACTATCGCGCCCGCACCGTCGACCGTTTTTCCGGCGCCTATGGCAGCGACTCCTGGGCCCTGATCAATCTGTTCGACTACGCCCGCTACCGCCATCTCCAGGACCTCGAGGCCGACGTCGCGGGCTGGATCAGGACCGGCTTTGTCGCCGTCGACCCGAAATGCTCGTACGATCGCGAGCGCGGCGAGTTCATGGCGATCTGTACCAACTGGGCGGCACTGGTTTCGCGCGTGCTCGACCGTGCGGCCTATGCGGAATGGCTCGACAGGTTCATCGCGACCAACGGGCTTCCTTCACCCATCGTGCGTCCCGACGACGATCACGAATTCGGGCTGAACTTCAGCCGCGCCTGGGGGCTGTGGGACATGTATGACAAGTCGGGGCGCGCCGACATCCTTGGCGCCTACGCCGAGCACCTGCAGCACGGTCTGACGCCGGCCTCGAACTGGCGCGGCAGCTACATGGCGGTGGGGCACTGGGTCGCACAATTCGGCATGTTCGCCGCGCAGCCCCTGTTCGGGCCGGAGGCGGGCAGGTAGCTCGACCTCCGAAACCGAGCCCGGGCCCGAGCGAAGCGTCCTCTCATCTTTCGCAGAATCGTCCCCAAAATTGGGGACAGACGAGGCGGGCCGTCCGTCCTAACCTCTTCGCTCGAACCAAGGTCGAAGGGCGCCACCGTCGCGTCCTCAAGCGAGGGGAGGCTGTCGTGTCGCAGGCTTGCATGCAATTGGGTGTCCGTTCTGCGCTGCTGGTGGCGGCGCTGTCGCTGACAGGTTCAGGCGCGCGCGCCGAGGCCTTCGATCTCGACACGCTGACGGCGTCTGCTGCCGCCGCCGATATCTGTGCCGGGAAATACTTGAGCGAGACGCTGGTCACGGCGGTCCTCGCCCGCGCCAAGGCGCGCCCCGAGCTCAACGCCTTCATCACGCTTGACGAGACCGGCGCACTGAAGGCGGCGCGTGCGTTCGACAAGCAGCGTCGGCGCGGCCATTGCGAGCCGCTTGGCGGCGTGCCGATCGCGATCAAGGACAATATCGAGGTTGCGGGGCTGCCGGCCACCGCCGGGACGCCGGCCTTGAAGACCTATGTGCCGGCCAAGGACGCGCCGGTTGCCGCGAAACTCCGGGCTGCCGGTGCGATCGTCGTCGGCAAGACCAACATGCACGAATTGGCCTTCGGCATCTCCGGCTATAACGGCGCCTACAAGACCGGCGCCGAGTTCGGCGTCCGCAACGCCTACGATACGACCCGGATTGCCGGCGGCTCCTCATCCGGCAACGGGGCCGCGGTCGGTGCGCGGATCGTCGCGATCGCGGTCGGCACCGACACCGGCGGCTCGGTGCGCGTTCCCTGCGCGCTGAACGGCTGTGCCGCGCTGCGGCCGACCGTCGGGCGTTATCCGCAAGCCGGCATCGCGCCGATCTCCCATACCCGCGACACCGCAGGCCCGATGGCGACCAGCATGGGCGACGTGGTCCTGCTCGACCGCGTCATCAGCGGCGGCGGCGCGGTCACGCCAGCAGAGCTGAAGGGCGTCCGCCTCGGCGTCGTCGCCGCGACATTGGCCAATCTCGACGACGACACCAAGGCGGCGTTCGCGGCGGCGCGCACGCGGCTGGCAGCGGCCGGCGTGACCGTGACGGACGTCGACATGCCGCAGCTCGTGGAGCTGAACGGCAAGGTGAGCTTCCCGGTCGCGATCTATGAGGCCAATGACGACATGGTTGCCTTTCTCAACCGTGGTCCCAGAATCGCAATTGCCGATCTCGCCAAGACCATCGCAAGCCCCGACGTCAAGGGCACCTATGACGGCCTCGTCCTGCCGCGCAAATTGCCGGGGCCGGACAACAGCGTCGTCGATGGCAAGCCGGCCTATGACGCCGCGATCAAGACGGCGCGGCCGGCGCTGCAGGCGCTTTATCGCGACACCTTTGCCAAGAACCACCTCGACGCCATCGTGTTTCCGACCGTGCCGAAGGTTGCGATCCCGGCCAATCCGGATTCGAGCTCCTTGCAGAACTTCCTGCTCTTTATCCAGAACACCGATCCCGGCAGCAATGCCGGCGTGCCGGGCCTGCAGATTCCGATTGCATTGGGCGCGACAAGCCAGTTGCCGGTCGGTCTCGAGCTCGATGGTCCCGCCGGCAGCGACCGCCGTCTGCTCGCAATCGGCCTGGCGCTGGAAAAGCTGTTCGGCCGGCTGCCGCCGCCGAAAAAGTAACGGGCGCGAGGTTCGCTACTGCACAAGCCGTGCCGCGATGGCGCTGCGGCGGTTGATGTCGAGCTTGTCGAAGATGCGCTTGCAATAGGTTCGCACGGTCGAGAAGCGGATGCCGAGCCGTTCGGCAATGTCCCGGTCGGACAGGCCCTCGGAGATCAGCTGCGCGATCTCGAGTTCGCGCGCCGACAGGTGCACTGGCGATCGGGTGTCCGCGGCCGGCTCCGGCTTGCCGCGGGCGCGGAGCAACGCGCTGGTGAAGGCCGGTTCGACCAGGCGCAGCAGCTCCAGCGTGCGGCCGTCGAAATTCTCCCGGTTGCGGCCGCGCCAGATCCGCAGGTCCCCAATATTGCGATTGCCCGCGTAGCTATAGACGTTGACGCCCCAGTGCAGGCCGTCGCGCGCCAGGAAGTCGTTGAAGAATTCCGTCCGCATCAGGTCGCGCTGGGCCATCACCTGATTGACCAGCGTCGGAATCCCCCGCGCCTGCAGCTTCAGGGTGATCGGATCGTGGCGCTGGTAGTAGCTCTCGTAGCTGGCCAGATTGTCCGGTGACATGTTGAGCCAGACCCCGTCGTCGAAGCGCCGCGCGCCCTCATTCCAGACAAAGGACGCGAAATAATCGGCGCCGAGCAGGTCGAGCAGATGATGGCCAACGCGCTCGCGCACCTCGCGCTCGGCCATGTCCTCGGCGAGCAGGCCGAACAGGCACGACAAGGCGCGGCTCTCTGCGGCGGTGACGAACATGGCAGGGAGGCTAATCCGCATCCGCGGGCGGCGCAATTCGGGACAATCTCCGGGACATCTCCGAAACGACGGTGTGTCGCCTTTGGCGCTGCAGCATGCGGCGGTGCAATCGGCTCTGGTGCTGCGAGCCTTCTGCAACGCCGCCGCAATCCCGGAACATGACGGGCTCTAGCACTCTGGCCTTAGTCGCCGATGCAGCTCCTGACGAATTCCTGCCGCTCGGGCCCGACGATCTTCTGGTCGATCGCCTGCTTGAGGCAATCGAGACGCGCCTGCGCCATACAGAGCTGCATCTGGTCGCTTCGGTCTTGCCCTGTGAGCTTCTGCGAGGCGCCGCTGCAGGCCATCCGCTTGCTGGTTGCAACGGGCACGGGCGCGGCTGAATTGGTCGAGATGACGGGGGTCGGAGGCGCGGCGGTTTGAGGCACTGTCGCGGTGGTCTGAGACGTTGTCGCAGACTCGGAAAACGCGACGCTTGCCAGCATGATCGAACAGGCAGACACGACCAAAAAAGCGATCAGGATTTTCATCTTCACCTTCCCTGTGCCGTCACCGGACGCTAGGGGGAAGCGGCTGAACAGCCCGTGAATGAGGGCTGGCGCCGATGTCGGCCGGGCACCTCCGAACGATGACCTCGCCCATTTTGGCACCGCCGCGGTCTGGCGGTTTCACCGCGGCTCTGCTATTTGAGGCGGCCCGCGCCGGATGCGCAGGCGCCGGTCCCGTAGCTCAGCTGGATAGAGCGGCGGTTTCCTAAACCGTAGGTCGCATGTTCGAGTCATGCCGGGATCGCCATCGCGCTCTTCGCGATTATGCCAGTAAAATCAGCTATTTCTTGGCCGTCCGCAAAGCGATCGGGATGTGCATTGGGACGATCCGGCGCAGGTGCCTGAAGGCGCGCAACGCACTTCCGAGGACGCCGATTGGGGCGCGCCCGCGCGCCGGTTGATATCGTCAGCGCCCTCGAAACACCGGCGCGCGTTTTTCCTTGAAGGCGCGTCGGCCCTCGGCGGCGTCCTCGGTCGCAAAGCAGATGGTCTGCAGATCGCGCTCATATCGAATGGCATCTTCGCGCGTCAGAGCGTAGGCGGCGCGCAAATTGTCCTTGGCGGTGCGGGCGGCGACCGGCGCCCGGCTTGCAATCGTTCGCGCAATGGCGTCCGCGCGGGCGTGAAGTTCGGCGAGCGGCGCAATTTCACTGACGAGGCCCCAGGACAGCGCCTTCTCGGCGTCCACGGCGTCTCCGGTCATGACCATCATCGCCGCATTGGAGGGGCCGATGGCGTGCGCGAGAAGATAGGTCATGCCGCCCCCTCCGATCCAGCCAAGCTTGATCTCCGGCGCGGCGAACCGCGCGTTTGGGGAAGCGATGCGGATGTCGGTCGACAGCGCCATTTCCAGGCCGCCGCCGAAAGCATACCCGTTGATGGCGCAGACGACGGGCCTGTTGATGCCGCGGACGGCGTCACAATAGTCGGGCCGATCGCGCAGCGCGACGGGATCGACATAGTCGTCGAGACCGCCCACATCGGAGCCGGCACAGAATGATCTTTCGCCCGCAGCGCGAAGCACCGCGACCCAGATGTCGCGGTTTTCGTTGATCGCCTTCGCATGAGCCTGCAACGCGGCGATCATCGCCGGCGTCATCGCGTTCAACTTTTGCGGCCGGTCGATCGTGATCGTCGCGACGTGATCGGCGACGGCGATTGTGAGCTCGGTCATTTTGCAAGTCTCATTTGGGTTCGCCCGTGCGGCTGCGCGCATAACGGTCCTGAAGTTTGGCCAAAGTCACTTCGGGGTTGGCGCGAGCCTCCAGCGCCGCGCGCAGGATCGCAGAGGCCTCGGTCTGAAAGTCGATGTAGCCGGGATATCGTGGGCGCACCCAGGCGGCCTCGAGCGTTTGGGCAGTATTGCGATAGAAGTTTGCCCATGCGGCATTGACCGTCTCCGACGCCCAGGCCGACCGCAGGCCAGGCTGGCCCGCCTCGAGCGGGATAAACCTCTCCTGCGTCACAGGACTCATCAACCACTCGAGATGATCCTGGAGCGCGGGCGTCACGCCGCAGCGCGTGGTCACGGCGATGCCGGTGCCACCAAGCGTCGATCCCGGACGCCCGCCGGGCGCAATCGTCGGCGCGTTGCCGAAGGTCACGGCGTGTGCGCGGCCCGCTTCGGCCCTCGCATAATTCACATATCCGTAGATCAGGGGACAAAGCACGATGTCGTCCGAGCGCGTCATGCGCTCGAGGATTCCGATCGGGTTGAGTTCGAGCCCCGCGCGCGTCGCCCGCGCGTGGATCGAAGAAAGAATGTCGATCGCCGCCCGCCCGACATCCGTGCCGACGAACTGATCGGGATCTCGATCGGCGGGAGGTCCGCCCAAGGCGACACAGATCGACATGAAGGTGAGAATCGCGTGCGGGCCAGCCAACGACAGGCAGACTGGCTTCCTGCAGGCCAGCGCCTCGACACCCGTCCATGTGGTTGGCAATGGTTGTTGCAGAAGATCGGCGCGGACCGCCATCACCTGCGTGGCGGCGTCGAGCGGCAAAGCCCAGGATTTGCCCGCGTACACGTAAGAGGAAAAAGCGGGACCGATGGCCTCCCGGCCGAGGCTCCTGATGAAGGCATCATCGAAGACCTCTTCGAGCGGCCGCAGGCAGCCTGCTTTCACAGCCTCGCCGACGTGCGGGTGATCGATGACGATCAGATCGTAGCGTCGCGCGAGTTCTTCGATCGATGCGGATTCGAATCCCTCGAGCGGCTGCCTGTCCCATCGGATCTCAAAATCCGGGGAGCGCGCCTTTTTCGCCGCGGCCAGGAGAGCCTGATAGCCGCGCGGATGGTCCCAGGTGAGGCCGCTATAAACGGTCACGCCTTCGCTCCATCGCAGACGCCGATCACTCCGCGTTTCGCCAGAGCCTCGATCTTCGCATCGTCATAGCCGGCGGCCCTGAGCACTTCGCGCGTATGTTCGCCTGCCAGCGGCGCGCCGCGCTCGACGGCTGCCGGGGTCTTCGAGAATTTGTAGGGAAAGCCCGGCGCCTTGATATGACCTTCGGTTGGATGGTCGTACTCGATGAAGGTTCCATTGTGGAGGATCTGCGGATCGTCCACCAGATCGGCGTAACCATAGACTGGACCGCACCAGACATCGGCGGCGCGGAGAACTCGCAGCCATTCGGCTGAGGTTTTCTCGGCAAGACGTTCGCGAGTCCTGCGAAAGATCTCGTCGCGGCGCGTCCATGTATCGATCTCGTCGTCCATCGCAAGGAACGAGGGCTCGCCGATCGCTTCGCCCAGGACCTTCAGCTTCGGGAAGGCGACGATGATGAAGCCGTCTTTCGTCGCGAAGGCCCCATAGGGCGCGCGAATGTAGACATGGGCATGCGGCTCGACTGAGCGAGCCTGCGGCTTGCCGGCGACGGTGTAGATCGACAATTCCTGCATCTGCAGCGTCGTGATTGCGTCGAGCATGTTGACGGTGACGAGTTGCCCCTCGCCGGTGCGCTCGCGATGAAGCAAAGCGGCGAGAGCGGCCTCGAAGGCGGTCGATGCAGTGATGGCGTCGACGAGATATTGGCCTGCCGGCGTCGGCGCCTCACCCTCGCGCCCCGCCGAAAGCATCGCACCCGACAAACCCTGCAGGACAAGGTCCTGTCCGGGCCAGTTCATGTAGGGGCCGCTTTCGCCATAACCCGACATCGAGATGTAGATCAGGCGCGAGTTGATCGCCGCAAGGCTTTCATAGTCAACCCCCAGCCGCTTGGCGACGCCGGGGCGATAGTTCTGCAGGAACACGTCGGCCGTCTTGACCAGCGCCAGCAGAACCGCCTTGCCGTCGGGGTTCTTGAGATCGACGGCGAGAGAGCGCTTGTTGCGGTTGAGCGACAAAAAGGAGACGTTGATCCTGTTTCCCTTGGCGCCGCCGGCCGCGACGTGGCGTTGCCATTCGCCGCTCACCGGCTCGACCTTGACGACGTCGGCGCCGAGATCGCCAAGGCGTTGCGCCGCGAACGGCCCCGCCATTGCGATGGAGCAGTCAAGCACGCGATAGCCGCTCAATATTCCCATTTCAGGATTCCCAAATCGCGACGAATAGTTGCTCCGCCTCAGTTCATCGCCCAGCCGCCGTCGACATTGAGCGTCTGGCCGGTGATGAAGCCGCTGCGCGTAGAGGCGAAGAACATCATGGCGTCAGCGATCTCTTCCGGACGCCCGCGCCGCTTGACCGCTTGATGGTCTATGATGAAACGCGAGTAGCCCTCGGGATCGGGATGGATTTTCTCGGCGTCAGTCGGAAACGCGCCCGGACTGATGCAATTCACGGTGACGCCGAACGGACCCAATTCTCGGGCAAGCGCGCGGGTCATGCCAATGACGGCGCCTTTCGACGTCACATAGGGAAGAATGTTAGCCCAGCCGCCGTTGAATGTGACGCTTGCAACGTTGATGATCCGGCCAAAGCCGCGCTGCTTCATGCCGGGGATGACGGCCTGGGCCGCGACGATTCCCGCCTGGACATTGACGTGCTGCACGGCTTCCAATTGTTCGATCGTGTAGTCCTCGATCCGATGGCTGGGATAGATCGCCGCGTTGTTGATCAGGATGTCGACGCCATTCTCCTCCTGACACAATGTCCGGACCAGGGCGGCCGTCGCGGCAAGATCGGTGAGATCGCCGGCAACGAAACGCAGGGCGCCGGGTGGGGTATTCTGGCGTGCGCATTCGGCCAACAGCACATCGCCCTTGGCGCCGTCGATGTCGAGCGCGAGCACGCGGGCGCCGTTCCTGGCGAAAGCCAGTGTGATGGCGGTCCCAAGGCCCCCAGCCGCTCCTGTCAGCAAGACCGTTCGATCGCGCATCTCCATTTCTACATCCGGCCTTTCAAGACGCGCGCCGCGAGACACAATTTCGCGTCATGGCAGATTCTCACGCAGGAAGATTTCAATTCGAGTGGGCTCGACGTTGGTCGACAGATCGCGCTTGGCATGGAAGTTGGCCAGCATTCGCACACAATTGATCACTTCGTGGCGCGCGTTCTGATTGATGACGGCGTCCAGAATGCCGCTGATCAGGAAGCGGCGCGTGACCTGCATCAGTTCGTGGCTGACGAATGTGATTTCCCCACCGCGGCCCGCTTCTTCGATGGCCTCGCCAATGCCGCTCGCGCCGGCGCCGATATTGTAGATGCCGGCCAGGTCGGGATATTGGTGCAAGATCTCGCGAGCCGCCGAATAGTTCTGGGCGTCGTCGTCGTGACCCTCGCGCAACCCGACAATTTCGAGGTTGGGAAACTCCTCGCGCAGAATATGCCGAAATCCCATTTCGCGTTCTTCATGGCCGCGATAAGAGAGGCTGCCGGCAATCATTGCGACCTTGCCCGCGCGCCCGCCGACAAATCGTCCCAGAATATGACCGGCCGTGCGTCCGGCCGCGCGGTTGTCGATGCCGACATAGCCGAGCCGTCGCGAATTCGACAGATCCGACACCATCGTCACGACGGGAATGCCGCGATCGACCAGCACGTTGACCGCTTCACGGACCTGCGGATGCTCCAATGCAATGAACGCGATGCCGCTCGAACGTTCGCCAATGCGAAGAAGACTGTCCGCCAGCGCCGCTGGATTGAACTTTTCGATGTCATGACGGGTAGCGGTCGTGCTGAACTTCGGGAATCGCTCGTCGACGGTTTCCAGCGCCTCGCCAACCATCTTGAAGAACGGATGCGGACCCGCCGGAATCAGAAAATCGAAATTCAGGTTGGTGAGCGCCGGCATGGCGACGAGTTGCGGCGGCAACGGATAGTTGAGGCGGCGCGCGACATCGAGCACACGCTCGGCCGTGGGTCGGCCGACGCCTTTGCGGTCATTGAGAACGCGATCCACCGTCGCCGTGCCGACCCCCGCTTCCCGAGCGATATCGGCTATTCGCGACCTCGCGCCCGACCGTGTTTCCCGCATTCCCATCCCCTTCGATCCGCCTAGTCGTTCCAACGGTCTGTGATGGCGGGATAGTCGTCAACCGTCGCGGAGCAAATCGCCGAGATGCGCGCTTCCGCGGCGGCGATCTGCTCGCGATCCTCGAGGACCTGAAAACGTGTGGTGTAACGGCGTTCCTCGCCATGCTCAAGCCAAATCAATTCGTCCCGTTCGCGGGCGAACGGCTTGCCCAGAACATGATTGGTGCTCGGTTCGATGCCGATCGCATATTGGCCTTCCTGGAAATTCTGCCATTGGAACATGTACGGAAATTCGCGTTGATTGACCTCGACCAGGAAGCCGATGCCGCGACCGCGGTCGAAATCCGGATTGACGATCGAGACCGGCACTTGCCCGTCGCCGTCGGCGGCCATCGCGTGCTCGAAGACCTGTTCATGGAAGTTCGACTTCGGCTCCGGCAGATTCCGATGTCCGACGCCCTGCTTGCGCAATTCCTGCGCATGCGCGGCCCAGATGGTGTGCCGAATCGGCGCGAGATAGCGGGCGCCGCGATCCAGAACGGGATGAGAGATATTGATGTGATAAAGCAACATATGCGGGGTGCGGTAGAAGCCGTGGTTGACGACGCGATCCTTCAGCGTGAAAGCGCTCTCTCCGACCTTGGCTTCGATGCGACGGATGAGGTGGAGGTCTTCGCCGAACACGACGGACTGACGGATCAGACCTTCGCACCAGAGGGTGCATTCGTCGCCGTCCCAGGTTTCGCCGTAGCCCACCAGCTGGCCGGGAATATTGGCGATGCGTCCGTGAATCGAGCTGCTGACGGTCTTGCGGTGTTGATAGTGATAATGGCCGGCCGGATCGTCATCCATGAACAGGATGTGATCGAGACCGCAGGTCACGTTGAGGCCCGAGAAGGACCGCAGCCAGCCTAAGCCGCCCTCGTCGTTGTTCTCGTGCAGGCCGGGGTGACGGAAACCGGTTGGCGAATGCCAGCCGATCGCCGCCCCCCTGTATTCGCAATGGGACACGTCAAAAGCGCGATCGACCAGCGCCTTGAACATAAAGCCCGTGCCGGTGCGAAACTCCAGGCAGCGGACGCCCCGCTCCACGCCATCGGCCAGCGTCGACAGCTGCACGCCGGCGAATTGGCTGAACAGGCCGGAGCGTCGGGCAAGGTCGCGACGCGAATAATGTTTGCCGTAGAGCTGCACCATTGATCGTCACCGCTCGCTTTCTGTTTTTGCGGATCCGCCTCAGACGCCGAGCGCGCGCAGCTTGCCGTCAAGAAATTTCTTGGCGCGGGGCACATCGCTCTCGTCGAGGTGTTCGATGATGACCGGGATGTTGGGATGGTGCTCGGCCAGGCGCTGCAGATAGAGGTCATAGTTCAGCGAGCCGAGGCCCGGCGCCGGCAGTTCGATCTGACCGACGCCGCGGAACGTGTGACTCTCGGCGGCGCCCTCGAACAGCTCGGCGTGTTTCTCGGATTTGTCGGCGCCAGCGAGCTTCACGTCCTTGGCGTGGCCGATTCTGATCTTGTCGGAGAGAGCATTGAAGACGCGGTTCAACTCGCCGTCCATGTCGCCAATGTTGTGCGCCTCGAAATAATTGGTTGGGTCCATCAACAGCCCGAGTGCGGAATGATCGACTTCCGAGAACATGCGCAGCGTTTCGTTGACGGAGCCGACGACGTTGTTGACATAGGTCTCGAGCAGAAAAATCGCCCCGTGGTCATAGGCGACCTGGACCAGCTCGCGGATCACGTTGGCGCAATCCTCGAAGCCTTCCTCGGTCTTGTTCTTGGGGTGATGCACCCAGTCGCTGTCGGTCGCGAAGGTGCCGGTCTCGGAGATCACATAGGGACTGCCGAGGTCGCGCGCGTGGCGGATGATCGCCTTGAGATGGTCGAGCCGCTTCTTGCGTTCGGCTTTATCGGGATGGACGATATTGGTGTAGCCCGAGATGCAGCAGATCGGCAGGTGATGATCCCGGAATACGTCGCGAATGGTGTGACACTTGTCCTTCGTGATCGCGGCCGTCGACAGATCCAGATCCTTGAACGTCAGATCGAGTTGCACGGTGTTGAAGTCGAACTTGCGGATGCGCTCCGCCGTCTCCTTCAAGGTATAGGGAAAGTAACCGGTGAATATGCCTGCCTGCATCATGGCTGTTTCCTCCTTGTGATCGTTGTTCTAATTGGTGATCTCGGAAATCGGGACCGCCCGCTTCTGATCCGCGGAGCGATAGGCGGCCTCGACCAGCGCCATTGTCGTCACGTTGTCGGCGCCACTCAGGAATGGCTCGGTCCCGGTTTTCACGGCATATTGGAGCTGCTCCATCACGCCTCTGAAGGCGTGTGGAAACCACCGGGTTGACCATGTCGGATTGACCCACTTGCCGCCCGACGCACGGCAGCAATAACGCAAGGTGCTCGGACTGCCCGCGGGATAGTCGGGCCAGCCGATCGTGCCCTGCGCCAGACCGTCGGTCCCTTCGACGCGCCATTTGATGTAGATGTCGGATTCAAAGCCCTCCTCTTTGGGACCCGTCCACACATCCTCCAGGCTGAGGGCCATTGCGCCGGAGGGAAAGCGCAGCGTTGAAGCGCAAATGCCGTCGCGATGACTGAACTGGGTGCGCGGATCGGGGCGAACCGCCGTGAACACATCGATCGGATCGCCGAACAGGAAACGCAGCACGTCGAGGTGGTGGATGCTCATGTTGAGCAAGGTCAGGCGATCGTAGGCGGCCAGAAACGGCTGCCAGTGCGGGATTGCCCGCATCTCGATGGTGGCGAGCACCGGCGCGCCGAGATGGCCGCGATCGAGAATCTGCTTCAGCGCCCGCATCGACTGGTCGAAGCGCATGTTCTGATTGACCGACAGCGGCTTGCCCGCCGCGTTCGCCTCCGTCACCAGCAATTTGGCGGTCTCGTAGTCCAGGGCCAGCGGCTTCTGCGCGAGTATCCCCTTGATATGTCGCTGGCGAAGCGCGTGGCGAATCAGCGCCGGCTGCTGATCCGGCGGGAAAGCCAGGTCGAGGATTTCGACCTCGGGATCCTCGATCAGCTGCTGCGGCGTGCGATGCGTCCTGGCTATGCCCCAGCGATCGGCGACGTCCTTGGCTTTTTCCGGCGTGCGCGAGGCAATGGCGATGACGGGGAAGCCGGCTTCCTTGTAGCTGGCCAGATGGACATCGGCCATGATGAAGCCAGCACCGATCGCCCCGATGCGGAATTCGCGACAACGGATCGGCGGGTCGGGAACGAACTCAATAGTTTCGATCATTTCCTTCCTCCCCTTCGGCGCAAGTGCCTGCGCTTGGGGCGGATGATTTCATAGCATCTTTTTATACGCAATAATTAAATCATTTAATGATGTAATTACATCGCACTTTTGGCTGATTGCGATCCCGGGCCCAGAGCGGTTGAGTAGCGCATCTCGACATTGCAAATGCGCGGCGCTGTCACATTGGCGGGGTTGGGACGCAGGCAGTGCGCAACTGACCGCGCGTCGACCTTGCGGTGCGGGCGCCGGCAATTTCATTCCAGGCAGGCCATCGCCTCGTTGCGAAGGGTCTGATCTTCAGACGCTGACGGGCGATGGCGGGAAACGCGGAACGGATCCGCGATTGGACAGTGAATGGGTCTCAAACTCGGTTGTGCATTGATCGGGCGACCTGCGGTATTCGCGTGAATGCGATCAAGATCAGATTAGGCTGAGCCAAATTCAAATTAGAGAAATGTGAGCGTCGAAGCGCATGAGGGGGACGAAATGAACAAGCAAGCAAAGCGCACTATTCAATCCATTGCGATCGCCGCGGCGTTGGTCGCGATTTTTGCTTTCCCGGCTGCTGCGCGGGACAAAGAGGAATCCTCATCGTCCGCGCGCCAGTCGAACGCAAGCGTTGCCGGCCTGCAGGCGCCGGGAAAGATCGTCGTCGACGTCTGGGGCATTCCACACATCTATGCCGGAAACGAGCACGATCTGTTCTTCCTGCAGGGCTTCAATGCCGCGCGCGACCGGCTGTGGCAGATCGACCTGTGGCGCAAGCGCGGTCTTGGGATTCTGGCCAGGGATTTTGGTCCCGGCTATGTCGAGCAGGATCGGGCGCTGCGGCTGTTTCTCTATCGCGGCGACATGACTGCCGAGTGGGCATCCTACGGACCGATGGCCAAGAGTTACGCCGAGATGTTCGTTGCCGGCGTCAATGCATTTGTCACCGACGTGCGCGCGGGACGGCGTCCGCTTCCGCTGGAGTTCAAGATCGCCGGGACAATGCCGGACTTGTGGTCTGCCGACGATATCGTGCGAATCCGAAGCCATGGACTGACCAGAAACGTCGCCTCCGAGGTCAAACGGTCGCTGGTCGCCTGCGCTGCGGGACTCGATGCGGATCGTCTGCGGGTCCGGCTTCAGCCAGCCTGGACGACGAAGATTCCAGATGGCCTTGATCCCTGCGCGATCCCGAAGGACGTTCTCGCCGCCTACGACCTGGCGACGCGACCGGTGTCGTTTGCGGGTCTCGGCCAGAAGTCGGCCGCCATTCATGATCCCGACAAATATCTTGCGGAAGCCGATCAGCAGCGCGACACGATCGGCTCCAACAATTGGGTGGTGGCGCCGGCGCGGACGGCGACCGGGCGGCCGATTCTCGCCAACGACCCGCATCGGGAGCACAGCGTGCCGTCACTGCGTTACATCGTGGGACTCAACGCGCCCGGAATTTCCGTGATCGGCGCCGGCGAGCCGGCGCTTCCGGGAATCTCCATCGGCCATAATGGAACCATTGCCTTTGGCCTGACGATCTTCGGCGTCGATCAGGAAGACCTGTATGTTTACGAGCTCAATCCGGCCGATCTGAACCAGTACCGTTATCGCGACGGTTGGGAGGCGATGCGGGTTGTTCGGGAAACCGAAGAGGTCAAGGGCGAAGCGCCAAGAGAGGTCGAACTCAAGTTCACCCGGCACGGCCCCGTCGTCGCCGTTGACGCCGCGAACCGGCGGGCCTTTGCGGTTCGCTCGGTCTGGTCCGAACCCGGCACCTCGGCCTATTTCGGTTCGTCCGATTACATGACCGCGAAGGATTGGAACGGTTTTCTGACCGCGATGCGGCGCTGGGGGGCGCCATCCGAAAATCAGGTCTACGCCGACGTGAAGGGCAATATTGGCTGGGTGGCGGCCGGCAAGACGCCGCGGCGTGTCAATTACGACGGTCTCATGCCGGTGCCGGGCGATGGCCGTTACGAGTGGCAGGGGTTCCTCGGGCTCGACGAATTGCCGCGCGTCTACCGTCCCCAGCAGGGCTGGTTTGCCACCGCGAACCAGATGAACCTGCCGGATGACTTCCCCGTCGCGGATCGCAAGGTCGGTTTTGAATGGGCGGATGCTGCCCGCTGGCAGCGCATCGTCGAGGTGTTGAAGGCGAATTCAAAGATGACATTGGCAGATGCCATGGACTTGCAGAACGACGACACGTCGATGCTGGCGCGCCGGCTGGTTGCGTTGCTGAGGCCGCTGAGCTCCGAGGATGCCAACGTCAAGCGCGGCCTCGAGCTGATGAAGGCCTGGGACATGCGCGACAGCGTGGACAGCGCGGCAGGCGCGGTGTTCGAGGTCTGGATTGCGAATCACCTTGGACCAGCAACGCTGAAAATTGCAGCGCCGAAGGCGGCCGACATCATTGCACCGGATCCGGCAAGCATCTCGGCACTCATCGGCTTTCTCGAACAGCCCGATGCCGCGCTGGGAGAGAACCCCACTGCCGAGCGCGATCGCATTCTCCGCGACAGCCTCGGGGCCGCCGTTGCGGAGGTCGCCGACAAGCTCGGCTCTGATCCCAAGGGATGGGCTTGGGGTAAATTGCACAGGGCCAGGTTCGACCATGCGTTGCTGCCGCTCGCCGACAAGGCGACGGCGCCGCAGCTGACGGTCGGTCCACTGATGCTGGGCGGGGCCGCCAACGTCCCCCGCGCCGCGACCTATCGTCGTTCGGACTACATGCTGACGGCCGGCGCGTCGTTCCGCATGGTGCTCGATGTCGGCAATTGGGATGCGAGCCGTACCATCAACACGCCAGGTCAATCCGGCGATCCGCTGAGCGGCCACTATCGCGATCTCGCGCCGCTCTGGGCCGCGGGCCAGTACGTTCCGCTGCTTTACAGCAAATCCGCCGTCGAGGCCGCAGCCAGCGAAGTGATCACGCTCACGCCTTCGCGGCAATGACGTTCGCCGCCACCGAAATGTTCATGCGCCGGCGGGATGACGATCTTGTCCACGCCACGAACGTCCGAAACATCTTCGCCAGAGTGCGCGTGATCGGCCTCGATATCGATATCCAGTGTTGCGAGGAATGCGATGAGCGAAAAAAGCCAACCGAATGCGGCCTCTTCCGACCCGACTCCGGGGTGGGCTGATCTTTGGCAATCGTTCTCGAAATCGTCCAAAGCGAAGGCATGGTCGAGCTCTAGGGTGGCGATAGCCATCTTTGGCCATATATTTGACGTTGGCCCCGAGGATTGGGGCGGGTTACGCTACTGCATCAACTCGGCCGCGTTGCGATTCATTCCGTGCGATCAAATGCAAGCCGAGGACGGTGCCCATCTGGATCAAGTGGAGATTGTCCAATGACGACGGAACGAGCTGTTCTCGCTGGGGGGTGCTTCTGGGGCGTGCAGGATCTGATCCGCAAGCAGCCGGGCGTGATCTCGACGCGAGTCGGTTACACGGGTGGAAATGTCAAGAATGCCACCTATCGCAATCACGAGGGCCATGCCGAAGCGATCGAGATCATTTTTGATCCGACGAAGACCACCTTCCGGACTCTGCTGGAGTTCTTCTTCCAGATTCATGACCCAACCACGCGCGATCGTCAGGGCAACGATTGGGGCACGAGCTATCGCTCGGCGATCTTCTATACGACGGACGAGCAGAGGAAGCTCGCCGAGGACACCATCGCGGACGTCGAAGCCTCGCATTTGTGGCCTGGCAAGGTGGTTACCGAGGTCACCCCCGCTGGCGATTTCTGGGAAGCCGAGCCCGAGCACCAGGATTATCTCGAGCGCTATCCGGATGGTTACACCTGTCACTTCGTGCGCCCCAATTGGAAGCTGCCAAAGCGGGCGGCGGTCCATACATGATCACAGCGACCGGACCGCGGGCGTGAGCTTGTATTGAACGTGTCCACGAACGCTGCAGGAGGACCGAAATGGCAAAGGGATATTGGATCACCTTCTATCGCTCCATTTCCGATCCGGCAGCGCTGGCGGCGTATGGAAAACTTGCCGGGCCAGCTATCACCGCCAATGGCGGCCGCTTCCTTGCGCGCGGCGACGCCGTGAAGGCCTATGAACAAGGCATTGCCCAGCGTGCCACGGTGACGGAGTTCGCCAGCGTCGAACATGCCGTCGCCGCCCACAATAGCCCCGCCTACCAAGAGGCACTCAAGGCGCTCGGCAACGCGTGCGAACGGGACGTTCGTATTGTCGAAGGACTGGACTGAAAATCGCGCGTGTGTTTGCCCTTCCGACGTCAGGCGGCGCTCTTTCGTCTTCGGAAAATCAGAAAGGCAATGCCCACACACACCACGACCGCCGCGGCCGCCATGCCGGCGCGGGCGAGCCCGAGCAGTGCAGAGGAGGGGCCGCCGCGGCGCTCCTCGGCAACCTGTTGTTCGGTGATGGTGGTGTCGGTTGATCCATAGTGGGCGAGCACGTAGTTGCCCAGCGCGACAATGTTGCGATCGCTGAGTGCATTGGCATCTGTTGCGTGGCCGCCGAAGCCGGGCATGAAGGCCTGTTTCCCCGATGTCGTGCGATCGACGCCGTACAGGATGGCGGCGATGAGGTTGGTCGCGTTCTTCGCGCCAGTGGCCGAGTTCGCAAACAGGCTCGGATAGTAACCGTCCTTGCTGCCTTGACCTTCAGCCGAATGGCAGGAGGTGCAATTGCCTTGAAACAGCTCCGCGCCGGTGGGATCGGCATCGTTATCGGACTTGATGCCATCGCGTCCGCGCAACGCTGCGAGCTCGGAGAACTTCGTTCCGGCCGTGGAGCGGGAAGCATTGTCGGCAGGGTCGTGGACGGCAGGAGCGCTCTTGACGTAAGTCGCGATGGCGTCGAGGTCCGAGGCGGTAAGGTCCTGGAAACTGCGTTCGACCGCTTCGCCCATGCTTCCCGCGGCCTGCGCCTTTCCGGACAAATGTCCCGTGCGCAGATAGGCTACGAGTTCTTCCTTGGTCCAGCGTCCAATGCCGCTTATCGGGTCCGACGTGATGTTAGGCGCGTACCAGGGCCCGACCTGCGCGCCCGACAAGGCACGGCTGGTCTGCTCCTGCATCAGAAAGCCGCGCGGCGTATGACAGGTGCTGCAATGCGTGGCGCCCTGCACGAGATAGGCGCCCCGATTCCATTCCGCCGATTGATGCGGGTCCGGCACGAAGGCTGCCGTGTCCAGGAACAGCAGGTTCCAGGCCAGCATCGACGCGCGTATGTTCATCGGAAACGGCAGCTGGGTCGGCGGTATCAGCTGTTCGACGGGCTTTACCGCCTGCGTGAAGTACAGGTAAAGCGCGCGCGCGTCCTCGTCGGTGAACTTCGCATAGGATGTGTATGGCATCGCAGGATAGAGATTGGCGCCATCGCGTCGAACGCCGCGACGGAGTGCCCGCGCAAACTCTTCCTCCGTGTAGCGCCCAATGCCGAAATCCATCGAGGGTGTGATATTGGTCGTATAAATGGTGCCCAGCGGGGTGGCGATGGGCAGCCCGCCGGCAAACCGCTCGCCGCGTGGTGCCGTGTGGCAGGCCGCGCAGTCAGCGGCCGTTGCCAGATACTCTCCGCGCTTGATTACGGCAGCTGTTTGATCGGCCGGATCGGCCGCATGACAAATATCGGCCGTCACGGTTGCGGCGAAAAAGATGAGCAGCGCGCCGAAATGGTGACTGGAGTTGCCCATGATCAGCCATGCTTGAGTTGAGTGGTGATCGCGTCAGCCGCCTTCAGCGCCAGCGCCGCCATGGTAAGCGTACTGTTCGAAGCAGTTCCGCTGGGCATCGCGCCGCCGCCAGGCAAGAACAGGTTGGGATGATCGTGCGCGCGACAGTCGGCATCGACCACCGCCGTCGCCGGTTCGGCCCCCATGACGCAGCCGCCCATGATGTGGTCGCTGTTGAGAAACTCGGGGGACAGCTTGAAACTGGTGGCGCCGAGTTCGGCCGCCAACTGCTGCAGTCGCGGCACGGTGTACTCCTTGGCGCTTTGGCGCACGTAGTCGCCGACGTCGTAATGGATATTGGGTTTGTTGATGCCGAGCCAGTCTGTCTTGCTGGACAGCGTCAACCGATTATCCGCTGAAGGCAGTATCTCATGCTCCACGGTCAACCTTGCGGTACAAGCGGAAAGCCGCCGGATCTCGGCATCGAGCGCTTTGCCGACCAGCCCTTTTTTCAACGCCGCGGCGGCGCCGAGCGGGCTGCGGGCGAAGTTCTCCATACGGAACATCGCTCCGGCATAGCGGCTGCGGAATTCGCCTTGCGTGGTATTGAGAATGCTGCTGCTCTGAACCGGCCCGACGCCCGTCCAAAGTGGTTCCTGGAGCTCCAGGTCCGCGATCAGCTTCGGCTGATCCATCATGTTGCGCCCGACCTGATCGGAGCTGTTTGCCACGCCGTTGGGATTGCGTTCGTCCTTTGACAGCAGCAGCAGTTTTGGCGTCTCGATGCCGTTGCAGGCAATCACGAAGATCTTGGCCGTGACCCTGTGCGAGCGCTTGTCCGGATCGAAAAAGTGAACCGCCTCGACCGAGTTCTTCTCGCCGGTCTCGATTCGATAGACGACGGCGTTGGCCAGGATCTTGCCGCCCTTGGTCTCGATCTTCGGCAAAGCCGTCGCCGCATCGTATTTGGCGGCGATCGGGCAGACCGGAAAGCAGTTGTTGTTGCCGCAACACGCCGGCCGGCCGTCGTAGGAGACGCCGCTGTTGCGCGCCTGAGGCGCCGGCACGTTGATCATCCCGATCCTTGCGGCCGCCTCGGTGAAGCGGTGCTCACCGGGACCGAACGGAATTGGTCCCATGGGGTAGGGTTTTGAGCGTTTGGTATTCGGTGGCCATTGCAGTGTGGGGTCGGATGGACCGCTCACGCCGATCGCATATTCGGCGCGCGTGTAGTAGGGCTCGATGATTTCATGGCTGAATGGCCAGTCCCTGCCGACCCCATAGAGGCTTTTCAGGCGCATGTCCTCGGGCGTCACGCGCCAGCAGATTCCGGCCCAGTGCCAGGTCGCGCCTCCCGCGTAGCGAACGTAGCCCTGGAGGTAGGCGCGCGCATTCGGCCCTTCCAGTTGCAGGTATTGCTCCTGCTCTTTCTCCGTGCGGGTTTCGAGGTGCGGCGCCCACGGCTTGGGTGGGTAGGGCGCATCCCAATGAAACAGTCGCAGGCTTGGCGGCAGGTTCCGGAAATTCTCGACGATTCGCCAGCGATCGACTCTGGGACCGGCCTCGAGCATCAGCACGGACAAGCCAGCATCCAGGGCCTGTTCGGCGATCAGGCAACCGACCACCCCGGTCCCCACGACGACGACGTCTGCACTGTCATCACTCGCCATCAGGACAATTCCCTATTCCTTCGAAGGCACCGCGTTCAAAATTCAGGCATGTTGCTCAGCGGGGGAGCGTCGGCGGACCACGCGTTCGGCCCGGAGATCGCGTAGGAGGGAATGGTCATGACGTCGCTTGTCGGCTGGTACATGAGCGCATACTCGTAGGCGAACACCTCGGCATCGGGAGCGTCGGTTACGACGCCCAGATACCAGGCGGAAATGATGGAGAGTGCGGTCGCCTTGAGCGGACCATCCGGCACATCGGCGAAAAAGTCCTCGACGATGCGCGCGTTCTTGTCTCGTGCAATCGAAAGCAGTCCGTCAATCTGCTGCGACAGCGATGGATTCAATGCGGCCATCGCAGCGCCCATGCGCTTGCCGACTTCCTCGTTCAGGCGGTGGGGAACCAGCAGCAACGAAATTTCCATAAACCGCGCCGCGGATTGATCCGACCACGGGGTCGGCGCCGCAATCACCGGCAGCGTTGGCAGCGCGGCAAGGCCGCCAATCATCAGCCCACCTACCAAGATCCTGCGGCGGGCGAGATTGAATGCCGCAGGAGAGTCGTCGCGGTACCGGTCATCCATATGCGTGCTCCTCGCTGTCAAGAGCGTAGCTCCCTCATTCGAGCTTAGGTTCTTATGATTGGGCGGCAAAGCTATACCTAGGTTTACAATTTCGCCGCTTCCACCTGGTCGAACGACAGAAGCGCAAGAATCTTCAAAATGCAGCAAACGGAAATGAGCGCGTGGTCCAAGGAGCGGTTATGGATAAAGTGATCAGCGGACGATCATTGTCACTGTGCAGAGCTTAGTTCCGCGTCGCGCCTGCCTCGAATCCCGGGCGATGACAGGGCGAAGCGATTCCCTTGAATTAATGGCGAGCGGGGAGCCGAATATCGAGTAGCCAGTATCCGAAAACGTTCAATTCGCGACATCAGATGCCACTGCGCTCTGCTCTGACCTGTGCGGCCGGCGATGCCCTGCGGGTCGACATAGAGGCCGCGGTAGAATCGACGCCTCGGCTGGTGCGAGGTACAAATCGGCGTCGCGTCTGGCGAACCTTCGCTACTTCTCAAAGAAACGCCTCGGGCGGCACGCCGAGCAGGATCTGCCCGACCTGTTCGAAATGGGCGCCGCGCGCCTGGATCTGCTGCGAGACCGTGTGCATGTCGCGGAAGCGGCGCTCGAACGGGCTGCCCGGGAAGATCGCGTCGACGCCGGCTGCCTTGTAGGCGAAGTCTGCCACCTCGGCCGCGCCCTGGATGGCGTTGGTGCAGGCGAGCCGCACCCGGGCCCGATCGGCGACCTCGATCGGCGCCACGTCGTCGGCCTGCGCATAGATCGTGGTAAGCGTCTCGATGAGGTAGGCGCGCGCCGAACCGAGCCGCGCCTCGGCACGCGCCACGTCGGCCTGCACGACGGCGTTGTCGGCGAGCCGGGCCAGGCCGCGTGGCGCCTTGCGGGACGCAAGCGTGATGAACTCGGACAGCATCGCGCGCGCGATGCCGAATGCCACGGCGGCGACTCCGGTTGCGTAGAGGCCCTGCATGGTAAAGGCATAGAGCGGGCCGCGCTCGCGGCGCAGCGTCGGGTCCTCGCGCGTGGTGCTGAACGCTTCGGACACCAACAAATCGTCGACGCAATAGGAGTCCGACGCCGTGCCGCGCAGCCCGATCGTGTGCCAGGTGTCGAGCAGTGTCGCCGCATCAGCCGGAAACAGCAGCGTACGGACGGTGGGCCGGCCGAAGCGGTTGAGCCGCAGCGCGCCGTCCGCTTCGAGCACATGGCAGTGCGCGCCCATCCAGCGCGCATGCCGGCAGCCGCTGGCGAAATCCCACTTGCCGGTCAGGCGATAGCCGTCGTCGACTGCTCGCGCGCGTGAAGCGTTCGGCGGTCCCCAGGCCACGATGCTGCTGGGATCGGCGAAGATGGCGCGATTGACCGCAGGCTCCAGATAGGCGGCGATCAGGGCAGAACTGTTGGCGACGAATGCGTTCCATGCGATCGAGGCGTCGTGCTGGGCGAGTTCCTCGATCGCGGCCACGTAGACCGCCGGCTCGGTCTCGTCGCCACCCGCCGAGCGCGGCAGCAGCATGCGGAACAGCCTGGAGTCATGCAGCCGCCCCAGCAACGCCTCGGGGATGCGCCGCGTGCGCTCGATCTCGTCGGCGCTAGCGGCGATCTCCGCCCCAAGCTCGCGGGCGCGGGCGACCGGGTTCGGACAGGTTTGGATGTCCATGCGTCACCTCAGGCTGCCGGGCCATTGCGGCCGAACGGCCCGGCGCTGTCAACTGTCTCGTCAGCAGATTCAAATCGTTGGTGGACCCGCCGGCGAGGTCGAGCATTCTGCCTTGCGCTGCCCACCGAAGCGCTCTGGCGCTTGGCGCCGCTATGGGAGTGGGGCAGCACCCCGATGGCCACGGGCTTTTCATTCGATTGTCGCGCTGCACTATCCTCCGCGTCACTTGTGGCTTCGGAAATTCAGTTGCATCAGCGGAAGGTAGGGCTAGGCTTAACGTCAAAAAACTGGCTCGGTATGCAGCCGGACGAAATGTCAGATAGAAAAGGTTTGGCGGCGCCCTTGTCGATGGACCGGCGGCGCCACAGGGAGGGGTTGCGATGACCAAGGCGGTAGGCGCTTTGCCGGACGACTCGCGCCGGCAATTCTTGAAGGCAACGGTACTCGGTGTCGCGGGGACTGCGCTCGGCGTACGCCCCGGTGTCGCAGCGCCGAAGACCATGTCGATCATGCACGAAAACTCGTTCATCAAGACCTATGACGAGTATTTCCAGAAGACGCTGATCCCGGCCTACGAGAAGCTCACCGGCGTCAAGATAAAATACGAGCTGGTCAGCGTCGGCGGCCTGCAGACCCGTGTCACCACCGTCGCCGAGACCGGATCGGGTCCGGACATGACGCTGAACTTCTTCAACTGGCCGTTCCTCTACGACGAGAAATACGTCGATGTCGGCGAGGTCGCGGAGGAGGTTGGCAAGAAAAGCGGCGGCTGGCATGACGCGGCGAAGGAGGCCGTCATTGTCAACGGCAAGTGGAAGGCGATCCCGTTCGGCAATGTCGGCCAGTTGATGAACTGGCGCACCGACTGGTTCAAGGAGGCCGGTTACGACAAATTCCCCGACACCTGGGACGAGCTTCTGGAGGCCGGCGCCAAGCTGAAAGCCAATGGGCATCCGTTTGGCTTTGAACTCGGTCACGGGTTTGGCGACAATCACGGCTGGCTCTATCCGTTGCTGTGGTCCTATGGCGGGCGCGAGGTGGAGCCCGATGGCAAGACGGTGGTGATCGATTCGGCCGAGACCGCACGCGCCGTCGATTTCGCCCGCACGTTCTTCCAGAAGACCATGCTCGAGGACGTGCTGGGCTGGACCGACCCCAACAACAACAAGGCCTATCTCAGCGGACAGATATCCTGCACCAACAACGCCGAGAGCATCCTGTGGGCGGCCAAGCGAGATTTCCCGGACATCGCGGCCGCTACCGATCAGTCGCTCAATCCGAAGGGACCGGCCGGCCGTTTCCACATTCTGGCGCCGTGGAGCCATTCCATTTTCACCCACACGCCGGATCAGCAGGCCGCAAAGGATTTTCTACGCTGGCTGATGGCACCGGAACAGGTCGGCGGATGGTATGCCTCGGCCGATAGCTACTACGCGCCGTTCCTGCACGCCTTCGACGATGCGCCGCTGTGGCATGTCGAGCCACGCAATATCCCGTACCGGGATTCGCTCGCCACCTCGCATCTGCCGGGCTGGCCGGCGCCGATCAGCCGCGCCTCGTCCGAGAGCGTCGCCAAATACGTCGTCGTCGACATGTTCGCCAAGGCGTGCGGCGGCAAGTCGACCAAGGAGGTGATCGCCGATGCGAACGCGCAGCTGAAGCAGATCTACCGGCCCGTCTGAGCATGTCGGCGCACAGCGAGCCGATACCGCTTGCGCCCACCCGCCGGCGCATGCTGCCGGCGCTGCGGGAGTGGACCGAGCGCGAGGAGGTCTTCAGCTTGCTGATGATCTTGCCGCCGATGGCCTTCCTGATCGCGCTGGTCGGCTATCCCTTCGTCTACGGCATCTGGCTCAGCCTCGAGAACCGCCCGGTCGCCCAGCCCGGCACCTTCATCGGGCTCGGCAATTTCATCACCGATTTCCATGACCCGACCTTCTGGCAGGTGGTGCAGAACACCTTCGTCTATACCGGCGCGGCAACGATCCTGAAAATGGTCGGCGGCCTCGGACTCGCGCTGGTGATGAACCAGGCCTTCCCCATGAAGAACCTGGTTCGTGCAGTGCTGCTGCTGCCGTTCATCGTGCCGACGGTGTTGTCGACCATCGCCTGGATGTGGATCCTCGATCCGTCCTTCAGCGTGATCAACTGGCTGCTGGTGCACGGTGGGATCGCCGTCCGCGGCCCCTCCTGGCTCGGCAATGCCGGCTGGGCGATGTTTTCCCTGATCGTGGTCAACACCTGGCGCGGCCTGCCCTTCTATGCGATCACGCTGCTCGCCGGGCTGCAGACGATTCCGCTCGAACTCTACGAGGCCGCGACGATCGACGGCGCCGGTGCGCTCGACCGCTTCCGCTACGTCACCCTGCCGCTGCTCAAGCCGGTCGTCTTCATCGTCACCATGTTCTCGCTGATCTTCACCTTCTCCGACTTCCAGCTGGTCTACGTGCTGACCCGCGGCGGACCTGCCAACGCGACCCACCTGTTTGCGACCTACGCGTTCGACATCGCCATGAGCGGCGGACAGTTTGGTCTCGGCGCCTCGGTCGCGCTCGCCATGCTTCCCCCGCTGGCGCTGCTGATCATCGCGCTGGCGCTGTATCTGAGGAGGGCGTGATGGTCGAGGCTGGCGGCTGGCGGGTGCGCGTGCTGCGGCTGTGGCTGCCACTCGGATTCTTTCTGATCTTCGCGCTGTTTCCGTTCTACTGGATGGCGATCACGTCGCTGAAGCCGAACCAGGAACTGTACAATCCACAGGTGATGCCGCTGATCGTGCATCACCCGACGCTCAAGCATTATGTCGACCTGCTCGGCGAGACGGATTTTTTGACCTGGACCTGGAACACGATGCTGGTGGCGACGGTCTCGACCGCCATCTCGCTGGTTTTCGGCGTCATGCTCGCCTATCCGCTGGCGCGAATGAACTTCCCCGGCAGCGCGCTGGTGTCGTTCGCGGTGGCGGCGACATATCTGGTCCCGCAGCCGCTGCTGTTCATTCCGATGGCCGAAATCATCGAGCGGATGGGGCTCGGCAACACGCTCACCTCGGTCATGCTGACCTATCCGACCCTGCTGATTCCGTTCTGTGCATGGCTGCTGATGGGCTATTTCAAGACCGTCCCGCGCGAGTTGGAAGACGCCGCGCGGATCGACGGTGCAAGCCGGCTGCAGACCATGTTCCTGATATTCCTGCCGCTGTGCAAACCAGGCTTCATCTCGGCCGGTATCTTCGCCTTTACCCTGGCGCAGAACGAATTCCTCTATGCGCTGATCTTCCTGACCGACACCTCGGTCCGTACGGTGCCGGTCGGTGCCATTGCCGAATTGATCCGCGGCGATGTGTTCTATTGGGGGCAGCTGATGGCCGCAGCGCTGCTCGGCTCGATCCCGGTCGCGATCATTTATTCGTTCTTCGTCGAGCATTACGTGGCCGGCCTGACCGCTGGAGCGGTGAAATAGGCGCGCTGGCGCCTCTCGCCGCCAGCAGCGCGCGCCGCACCTGATCGGTCGGTCCGATCGCGGACGGGGGCGACCGAAGTCGCAAACCTATTTGTAGTGGATCGGAGACTTGGGCGGCGATACCGTCGCGTCGGGAGCCCAGAGACGGTACGAGAGTTGCGCGAATGCGCTGACGCCCTTGGTGATGACCGGTCCCGGGAAGAGCTGCGGCGTGCCACCGGAGGCGTTGGCGGAAACTTCGTCCAGCGCCCAAAAGGTCAATTGCGCCGGCCCGAAATTGTAACCGAGTGAACCACCTACCGCCCAGATATTGTATCTGTTGACATTGATGGCCCCGCCATAGAATGCACTGGAACGATCGTCGCTGACCTGGCCCACATAGTAAGCCACGGGTCCGAACGTCCATTTGTCGATGGTCTTGGTCGCCGTAAATTCGGCGTGAAGGATGTCGCCGCTGCGATACTGGGTGACCGTGCTCTTGGTATTGATCTCTCCATATATATTTGCCGTGAGATTCCAGCCGTCCTTCAAATAGGATCCAACGAACTCGGGCATGAAGGTCCACCAGGCATTGCCGACATTGCCGAGCCCGTTCACGCCCGTGACGGTGCCGTCCGGTACGTACATCCCAAGACCTGACTTCACAAAAAATCCGCTGTCGCCGAGCTTCCAGCTCAATTCGACGGGAGCAATGAAGGTGTTGATCATGCCCGACGCCTCGGCATTCACGGGACTGCCGGCAGCGAACATGCCGGCCGGTATCGCCCAGGATGCATTGTAGGTGGCGCCAAGGAAGGTCCAGCCGGGAGCCCAGACGAAGGCGGCCGTACCGACTGCGGACGGCACCCCGGTCGTGGTACCGCGCGGATTGAGGACATTATTGCCTGGCCCGACGAGGTTCGTCTGATAGGTGAATGCCTGATCGACCATGTAAAGCCCGGGCGGCGGAGCTTCGGCGGATGAGCCGCCGAGCGTGATGCCGGGCTTTTGCGCCCAGCCTGCCGCTCCGGCCTCATAGGCATGGGCCGGCGTCCAAGCCGCCGCTCCGATGCTCGCGATCGCAATGCTTGTCTTGCTAATCCTCATTTGCTTCCCCGTTTGCCATTGTTGATTGCCGTCTCGATCACGCGTGAAATTTCGTTTGAAATGACGCTCATGCGCATTCGGCACCTAGCAAGCGAGGCAGCGAAATCCTGTTACCCGCATGCAACAACCGGGACGGGAAGATTTTCCGACAGTGCATTGCTCGTCGTGATGCCTCGCTCGACAAAGACATTTGAACGCCGCGCCGAAATCAGCACGCGTCGACGCGAAAAGCGCAACGGCATCGTTTAGCCTTCATGCCCTGGAACTCAAAAGAGCGTCGCGGTCGGGAATTTTTTTCGTCGAACCAGAGTCCTGCTGCCGATGACATCGTCCGAAGTCGAAACGGCCCGATGAGCGAAGACATACGCCGCTCTCCTGACAGGCTTGACTGGGATAACCTTGCCGCAGACGCCCTGGAGCTGGCGCGCCAGGTGCCGCCGGGTCACGAGCGCAACGAGGCGCTCAAACTGGCCGGCCTGCTGCGTCGTGCTGCCGATGCGCGAGGGGTGGTTTTCCCGAAACGAGGCCGGCCCCCAAAGTAGACGCGGCAACGCGCCCCGGCTGCCTCGAGAGAGCGGATGCCGCCGTCCCTGTGGCGAGGCGGATGACGCCGCATTTTTAAGAACCCCGGCGAGCAACGGGCTACTCACAATCTTTGATTCTGGCCGCGCGTTTCGATCTGACGTTCGTGAAGAACGAACTCACCGCTTTCAGGGTCGCACGAATTTTAAATCGGCGGCACGAGCAGCTTCGCTGCTGCCGTAGAACCACATGTGCTCGCCGCATTGACTTGGACCGTGGTCGGTCATGCAAGCGGCGCTCCAGGATGGCGCCATGATCTCGCGACCCTCGCTGCGGTATCGCTGCGGTTGATCGCCAGCAGGCGCTCGCGTGCCGACGAACACGCTCGCGACGCGCGCTTTGGTCCGCGCCGGAGCGGCCGCCGGTATTCCGAGTGAGGGCACGAGCATAAGCACGGCAAAAAGGTGCATCATCTTCATCGTGCGGACCCTCGACCGTGGATCGTGTCCATTTGCTGCAGTCCGCACCCCCGGCAGACGTTGCCGATCTTGCGGTCGACCTCCACGTCTTCCTGATCGAGAGCTGGCATAGATGGCAATGCAGGAACATCGGTGGCGCGCGGTTGATGGTGCCCGACCGGCGCAGGCCAGGGATTCGTTCTGGTGTTGGCCGCGGCGAGCATGGGAGTCGTGATCGCGGCCGATAGGATCGCCATCAGGCCAACGAACCTGAATTTGGTCATCGGAGGACTCCATATCGGAGTTGCTGCGCACAGGCGCTTTCCGACAAGTAGACTGCAGTTCGAGTCCCGATATTTCCGATCCGCCATGTGATCGCGGCGAAGTGAGCGCGCCCAACTCGTCGGCACAATCTGAGCAGCAGGGTCAGAGCTGGTTGGTATGGTGGCGATGCGGCGGAATTGGCTCTAGAATGCCCATGGATCCAAGCCTGACAAAGCAGCCTGCACGGATCGCGAGCAAGAGTCCGGATCGTGCGAACTTCGGATTCGGGACACTGCTGGCGGTCGCCACGGTCCAACGGCAAAGGGGAAATAATGCTGGAAGAGCATCGCAAAATCAGTGTCGGGCTCCTGTTCGGAGGACGCTCGGCTGAACATGAGGTCTCCCGGGCATCGGCCGCCAACATCCTTCGCGCCCTGGATCCCGAGCGCTACAAGGTGTCTCTGATCGGCATTTCCAGGGACGGCCGCTGGCTAGCCTGCGATGCCGGCAATGGCGCGGGATCGGGCGCTGCCGCGCTGACGATTCCCGACACGGCACCGCAAATCGGGCTGATCCCGGGCGGCCAGGGCCAGTTCATGTTGTGTGATGCCGGCGGCCCAAAAAGCGGCGCGGTCATGCGCTTCGACGTTGTGTTCCCTGTCCTGCACGGACCGAACGGCGAGGATGGCACGGTGCAGGGAGCCCTCGAACTGGCGGACGTGCCATTCGTGGGGTCCGCGGTGACGGGTTCTGCCGTGGCAATGGACAAGGATATCGCCAAACGCCTGATGCGTGATGCCGGCCTTCCCGTCGTCCCGTTCGTCACACTAACCGATCCCTCCGGGGTCGACTATGCGGCGGCCGTCGCAGCGCTTGGCACCGCCGATGTGTTCGTGAAACCCGCTAATCTGGGATCATCGGTCGGCGTTTCGCGCGCGCGGTCCGCGGAGGATTTCGCGGCCTCGTGCAAACTCGCGTTCCGTTATGACCATAAAATCCTGGTCGAACGGGGTCTGAGCGGAGCCCGCGAGATCGAATGTTCCGTCCTGGAAGAAGCGGGCGGCCACGCGCGTGCATCGGGCCTTGGCGAGATTGTGCCGGCGAGCAAGCACGGCTTCTATTCGTATCAGGCGAAATACATCGACGCTGATGGTGCCGCACTGCACATTCCCGCAGAGATTCCACCGCAACAGGCCGGTCGTATTCAGGCGCTTGCCGTCGAGGCATTTCGGCTGCTTGGTTGTGAAGGCTTGGCGAGAATAGACTTCTTCGTCAACGGCGACGAGATCTTTGTGAACGAGGTGAACACGCTTCCCGGCTTCACCTCGATCAGCATGTATCCCAAGCTTTGGGAAGCGAGCGGAGTGTCGCAAACCGAGCTGATGGATAAGCTCATTGCACATGCGTTCGCGCGCCATGGGCGACGCCGGGCCCTGAGCTCCGAGTGATGGAAATCGGCAGATCGTGCAAACGGCTGCCTGGGCCTCCGCAAGACTAGAAGGCGCGACGCAGATGCAGCGAGATGTGCAACAGATCGGACTGAGGGTTTCGGACACGACCTCCGTCTCCGCACTTCTGAGCCGACCAGAGCAGCCGCGCGCCTGCCTCGTGCTGGCGCATGGCGCCGGCGCCGGCATGACGCATCCCTTCTTGGAGGACGTCGCAAACGGTCTCAGCGAGCGCGGCGTCGCGACCTTGCGCTACCAGTTCCCCTATATGGACAAGGGCGGCAAGCGGCCCGACCCGCCGGCCGTCGCGCATGCGGCGGTGCGCGCGGCGGTTAGGGAAGCCGCGCGGTGTTGCCCGGGGTTGCCGCTGTTTGCGGGCGGCAAATCCTTCGGCGCGCGCATGACCTCGCAGGCGCAGGCGAAGCTGCCGCTGGCCGGCATCCGTGGCCTCGTCTTTCTCGGATTTCCCCTGCACCCCTCGGGCAACCCCTCCAGCGACCGGGCCGATCATCTCGTCGACGTGCGGATCCCGATGCTGTTCGTGCAGGGCACGCGCGACAAGTTGGCGGAGCCCGACCTGCTGAAGCCCGTGGTTGACAGGCTTGGCGCTGTTGCGACGCCGCAATGGATCGAGGGCGCCGATCATTCCTTCCACGTGCCGGCACGATCCGGCCGTAATGATCGCGCGGTGATGATCGAAATTCTGGATTCGGTCGCGGGGTGGATCGAGAAGAACCGAACTTGAATCGGTAGCGGTCCGGCATCGCCGAAAATGCAAAGCCAACATCAAACGCGGGGAGCAATCGTCAATGCCTGCCAATCCGGTCTTGTGGAGCCTCGATGAACGCGGGGTCGCAACCGTCACCTTGAACCGCCCTGAGGTCAACAACGCCTATGACGCCGGCCTCATCGGCGGCGTGCTTGCGGCGATGGACGAGCTCGGCCGCAAACCCTTGCTTCGCGTCGTGGTCCTGAAAGGCAATGGCAGGCACTTTCAGGCCGGTGCCGACCTCAACTGGATCAACGGCGTGAGGCCGAAATCGCCGGCTGAGAACGAGGCGGTGTCGCGGGCCACGTTCGAAGCCGTGCAGCGGCTGAACCGGCTGCCGATACCCACCGTAGCGCTGGTCCATGGCGGATGTTTCGGCGGCGGCACCGGCGTGATTTCCGCCTGTGATGTGGTGATCGCTGCCGACAATGCGATGTTCTCGATCACCGAAGTGCGCTGGGGACTGACGGCGGCCATCATCATCCCGCAACTGTGCGACGCCATCGGCGTGCGGCAGGTTCGCCGCTATGCGCTGACCGGTGAACGATTCGGCGCCGAGGAGGCCCGGCGCATCGGTCTCGTGCACGAGGTGGTGCCGCTCGCCGATCTGGAAAACTCAGGCGCCAAGGTCGTGGCGCAATTGCTGGCCAACGGTCCGCAGGCCCTGGCGGAGACCAAGGCCCTGGCGATGGAAAGCGCGTTCGGCGGCATGGGCGTCGAGCACGACGCCTATGCGCGCCTGGTCAGGCTGCATGCGGCGAGACGCCAGACCCGGGAAGCCTCGGAGGGGCTTGCCTCGTTCGCGGAAAAACGCGCCGCCAATTGGGGCGGGAGCTAATCGACGCGCGCTCGCACCTCAGAGCGTCTTGATGTATTCGAGCAGCGCTTTCCGCTCCTCGGGCTTCAGCTTCGGGCCGATCCTGCCGTCGTGCTGTTCATCAGTGAACTCATGCCCGTGATTGGAATTGCCCGGAAGCGAGGTGTCGAAATCGAAGCCGTTGGCAAACGCATCGGTGTGATAGCCGACCTTGACGGGATCGTATTCGCGATTGCCGAGAGTGAATTTTGCCGGTCGCTCGTTCACAGGCGAGAGCAGCGCGTCAATGGTCGGAACCGAGCCGTTGTGCAGATAGGGCGGCGTCGCCCAAATGCCGTTGAGCGGCCGCACCTTGTAGGCGAGCTTGGCCTGGATGCCGTTGGGACGGCCGCCGTTGATGCGGTCCTTGTCCGCTGGCGGCAAGGGCTCTTTTTGCCCGTCATACCAGGCGTTGACCGCCTTCTCGACGAGCACGCCGAGCGCGGGTCCGAATTGATCGGTGTTGATCCCGAGACCTGACGGCAGCGCGACCTTTCGGTTTGCCATGCCTTCCGCCTGCGCAGGGTCGGTCCCGATATGTTTGACATCGATCAGCTCGACATCGAGCAAACGCTGACCGGCCGCGTTCGGCGGCAGCCATCGCTGGGATTCGAAGAATTCCTTGGTCCCCGGCGGCGGCAGATGACAGCCCTGGCAATGCTGGGCGTAGAGATCTGCGCCGGCCGCCGCCAGCTTCTGGTCGATTGGCGGCAGGATGTCCTTCGGCCATTTGGGCGACGCCAGCCCCGTGGAAGGGTTCTCCGCGCTCGGCTGGCTGCCGGCAAGCATCTGTTCCATCTCAAACAGCGTCTTCACCTGCACGCTCGACGTGAACATGCCCTTCTTTTCGTCGGTCAGATTGAGCTCCGCCGATACCCCCAGCGCCTCGCCGGCGTTGCGAACCATCGGCTGCATGATCGAGCCGTTGTACTGCACCCAGGTAAACCAGGGCGCATCCCAGATCCGCGGGTAATGCACCGGGGCCGAATGGGCGGCGTAGTTCTTGGGGTTCTTCAGGTCGGTCGAAAAGACCTGGTTGCCGATCCGGTTGAGCGCGTCGAGTCGACCGAAACCCTCATAGGTCCCGCCGACACTTGCTTCGAGCTCTGCGGTCGTCTTGTAACCGTCGAGCGCCTGGTCGAGCTGCGCCCGCAACGCCGCCCGCGCGTCGGCGCCGGCATCCGCGCCCAGCACCCGATCCGCGAACCGGTCAAAACGCCCCGGCAAGAGCTTCGTCAGGAGCAGTGACGCGCCAATCCCCTGCTTGAACTTGGCGAGATCGGTGAGCGCCGGTCCGCCGTCGATGACGACCGTGGTATTGTTGTAGGTGAAGCTTCCGGTATGGCACGCAGCGCAGGTCAGCCCGATGCCGGTCATCTGTTTCTTGGTCTGCGGGTTCAGCCACGGCTCAAGCGAATCGCTCAGCATCGGACCGCCATGCGCGAAGCCGATCGGGAGCGGCGGCGTGCCGGGGGCGATCGTATCGACGATGAAACCGTATCGGTTCAAATAGGCCGGGTCGCTGAGCGAGCCGACGGCACGCCAGATCAGCGGCGAACTGGTGGGCTGCTCGAGGGCGACAAACCATTCATAGGGGATGCCGAAAGTCCGCGTGCCCTGGTCCGCATGATAGAACCAGCCGAGCCGCTCCTTGCTCACCTTCTGGTCGAGCCAGACAGTGGTCTTTGCTTGCGGATAGTCGGGAAGGTCGAGGTCCAAGGCCGCGTGGAGCTGGCTCAGAGGCTTCCACGCAAAAGCAAGGCCGACGATGAGAACGACTATGACGATCAAAAGTATCTTGCGCTGCATGATCGTCCGCCTCCAAATTTTCCGTCCCCAGGCCCAGCCCGGCGGCTGCGAAATCCGTAACGTAAAAAAAGCGCTGTGAAAACGTGGCTCGCCTCTGGCGAGCATCAAATATGTTGCCAGCCTATAGTAGTGTGGTTACCCTGTCTATCAACTGAATTTCGCGACCCCATCATTTTGCAAAGCGGTGTTTTCTTCGCCGCTGCTTTCGAACCAAATCATTTTTTGGGAGACCAACATGATTGATGCACGGATCTCTTCCACCTCCCTTGCGGCTCGCATGCATCTGTCCGTCGTTGCCGCAATTCTCTGTTGCGCAAGTGGTGGCGTGTCGGCGCAGACGGCAGCGCCTGCTGCCGCGCAAACTGGTGCCGCTCATCCGGAGAAGCCGCTCGCTGCCGATGACGTCTCCTGGCTGTTTCCCGCGCCCAGCAAGGCGGATGATCTTGCCAACCTGATTGCGATCAGCGATCTGACCGCGCCGAATCCGCAGGATCCGACCAAGCGCGATCCGGTCTGGCCCGATGCCATCTTCCAGCAATTCCTGGCGATTGTGGCGAGCCCGGCGGCCGCGGTCTCGGGGTCGAACCGCGTCGTGCTCCCTGCAGAAGCCAAGACCATCAACGCCTGGCATATCGCGGGCGTTCGCATCGATCCGGGCGCTCCCGGACTGTCCGATGCGATCATCAAGGAATTCGGTCAGTCACCACAGATCCGCCTGGTCCTGCAGCCTGTGGTCAAGAATGCCGACGGCAGCGTGACGGCGCTCGACATGGCCGCGCACCTGGTCTTCACATTCGCATCCGGCGTGCAGCCGCCATCCAAGCCCGGTTGTTTTCCGCGGCCGATTCCCGATCTCGTCACTTTCAAGCAGATCGTCGCCGAGATCGCGGCGCTGCGCTCCAAACTGCGCGACGGTGAATTGGGCCCAAACAAGATCGTCACGGCCGGAAAGGCGCTTGGCGTTCACCCCGGCCTCGTCGATCAGACCACGGCCAGCAATGTGCGTGCCGAGATGAAGGCGATCCTGGAACGGCATCTTTCTGCGCAGCGCCTCGGCGCGATGGCGATCATGGGCTTGCCTGAGAACGCGGACGAGCCGTGGATCTTCCTGTCCATGCAATTCGTGCCGCCGGGCACCGTTCCTCAACTGCCGAATGGCGGATTTGTACCTGTGCATGGGCCAACGCTGGACGGCAAGCAGTTCGCGCAGATGATGCAACCCGCAGGTTCTGACCCGCGCGTCATTCCTGCACCGCACACCAACAATCTGGCAGCCATCACTTGCATCAACGCGGCCGTGCCGGCCAACGGCCCACCGATCAAGCAACGAAAGGGCGTTGCGACCGCCGATCTGCCTGCCGATCCGCCGCGGACGGCGGCGGGCAGGGCGAAGGTCCTGAGCGAACTGAACACGATCGCCGATCCCACCAAGAGCCACTTCTTCAACACCGACTGCGTGAGCTGCCACACCGAGACGCGGCGCGCGCTGGAGCTGCTGCGTCCGCGCGACATCCCGAAGATCGCGGCCGCTCCGCTTCCGAACGGTCCCTGGAATGTGCGCAACTTCGGCTGGTCGCCGCTGATCGAAGGTGATGTCGGCGGCACCGTGTCGCGCCGCACCGCCGCCGAAACCCAGGCCGTGGTCCAGTTCATCAATGCGAAGCTGCTGACGAAATAGCATTGTTTCTTGGGGCGGTCGGCGTGGGTAGAACCAGTGAATAACGACCGCCGGCCAAGGCATAGCGAGGGCGCGTCAAGGCGCCACGATTTGACCAGAGCAACGCATTGCCGCCATCCGCGGAACGAGCTCGTTTGAGGCAGGATCATGTCAAGCAGAGTGCTGAGATCATGATCCGCTTCAATCTGAACCGATCCGATCATGATAACCCTCGTTTTCCGGCTTAAGCATTCCCTGCGGTGCAGGAGAGCTTCAAGCCACTGGCACGAGCTGGCCGCAAACAGGACGCAAAGCGGTCATACTTGTCAAACCAAGCGTTGCCCATGCATCACAGCCCTTCGCGCGATCCCCTGATACATTCAGACATGGTTTTTGAGTTGAATAAGGGTGGCGTAGTGAAAAAGATCTTGGTCGCAACGACGACTTTTCTCGCATTGGCGACGACCGCTTTCGCGGCCGATTTGCCTGCGGCCCCCTACACCAAGGCCCCAGCGTTTGCTCCGGTCCTCTTCAGCTGGACGGGCTGTTATGTCGGCGTTGAGGGCGGCGGCAACTGGGGACAGAGCCAGCAGACTGCACGGTCGGGTCCGAATGCCGGCGTTCCCATCACCGGCAACTTCAACCTGAGCGGTGGCATTGCCGGCGGTACGGTCGGCTGCAACTACCAGACCAGCAATTTCGTGTTCGGCATCGAAAACGATTTTTCCTGGACCAACAAAAGGGGAAGTGCGCAAGACATTCTGCCTTTTGATCCCGCCTTCACCAGTTCGACTCGCGAGAAATGGATCGACACGCTGCGCGGACGCGTCGGCTTTGCTCTCGATCGGTTCATGGTCTTCGGGACTGCCGGCGCCGCCTTTGCCGGCACCGACGTCACTGTTTCCAGTCCGGTTTTCGGTACCGTCACGTCTGCCCAGACCCGAACCGGCTGGACCGCCGGTGTCGGCGGTGAATGGGCGGCGTTGGTCGAGTCGTGGGGCGCGGTGACTTTGAAGGTGGAATATCTGCATGCCGATTTCGGCACCAAGCAATATTTCGCTGCGCCGGTCATGCTTGGGCCCGCCAATATCGCGGCCCGAGACGTCAAGCTGACCGATGACATGGTCCGCGCCGGCGTCAACGTGAAGTTCAACTGGGGCGGTCCGATCATCTCCAAATATTGATCGCCTCGCATCCTGACCTTCGCGAAGGGCTCCGTTGACCGGGGCCCTTTTTTGCTGGTGCATGCCGCGCGCATTTTTTTGCGGCGCGGGTTGAGCGCGAACCGATGCCGGCCGCGGCCAAGGTTTACGCGCCGGCCCGCCGCAGCGCCTGCCCTACGCTGACGATCGGCATCTGCCGCCGCGATGCGGCCTCCAGTGCACGGCGCAGCAGCGCGGGTGTGCATCCATAGTGACTGGGCGAGGCCGCCACGTCGTGGGTGTAGAAGATCAGCCAGCCGCCGGTCTCAATCGCCGTGTCGAATGCAAGGTCGATCGCTGCCTCGTCGATCCCGACCGTGATCAGCGGCATCGCGCGCAGGAAATGCAGGTCGACGACACCGCAGTTGACGCCGGGCAGAATTCCGCGCGAGGAGCGGAACGCCTTGCTGAGACGTGCCTTATGCAGCAGCGAAGCGAAGCCGTAAGGGTAGGCGAAATTTTCCAGCCTGATTGAGGCGTCGAGCTTCTCGAAATAGTCGCGGTTGGTCGCAATCTCGGCAGTTAAGGCCGCCGCATCGAGGTCGCCGGTCATGCGGTGCGAAAAGGAGTGGCAACCGATTTCGTGACCCTGGCGATGCAGCGCGACGATCTGGTCGGGGTGGATTGCGTTCCAGTATTCGGACTTTCGGTTCACCAGATTGCCCGCGACATAGAAGGTCCCGTGGCCGCCGTGGTCCTCGAGCATCGGCGCGCCGACGGTCGCCGCGCTCTCGGGCACGTCGTCAAAGGTGAAGCTGACCATCGGTTGGTGGAGCGGCCATCGATGCGGCGTGGCAACAAGATGCCGGGCCAGCCGATTGCTGACCCGTGCTTTCAGTGCGGACAACCGGGAGCCCATGATACCCCTTCAATGCTTGCAGCCGTCGGTGAACATTGGTGCGCTGCCTGCTTGTCGGCTCGTTTCCTTGAGCAAAGAGAACCATTCGCCGTGCGTTTGGTGCAAGCGATGTTCGGCATTATGGCTAACGCGCGCCCCTGCGGTCTCCGCGCGCCCGCATCTCCGCCTTCGCAGTTTTCGCAAGAAAGCCGACCCAATTCCGGAACAGCACCGTTGCGGCGGCGCCGGCCGCGAAGTCGGGGCGAAGGGTGAGCCCTGGAAGCTCGGCCGCCAGGGTCGGTTCGCGTTCGGCTCTTGCGCGGCCTTCGAACCTTGCGAGCACCTGCTCGGTTTCGGCATCGAAATAGAAGCGGGGAATGCATGGAAAATCGGTCCGTTCCCCGGTCAGGAAGCGGGCGATATCGCGCATATATTCCCGCTGCAGCGACAGCGCGTCGTACTCCGGATGTCCCTGCAGGAAGATGAAGCGGCTTTGCATCTGCCGGGCGAAGCTATCGACGCCGGCTTCATTCGACCGGGTCAGAATCTGGTAGCCGCAGTCCGCAAGCTCGCCTTCCCGTAATTCGTTGAGGCGCGAGTGCGCGACCTTGAGCGGTTGAGGTGCGCCCCTGGTCAACCAGTGGTCGGTCGTTGCGAGGCAGTCATAGATTCCCGAACATTTCGCCGGAAGCCGGTGCCGCTCGATGCCGTCGAGATGAAGAACGGCGGCGTGAGCGGCGAGACACGACCAGATAGTCGAGCGCGTATTGGACTTGGCCCAGTCGATCACTTCGGTCAGTTCCCGCCAATATGGCTCCTCGGGAAGCCTCTCGGCGACCGGCTCGGCGCCGGTGACGATCAGCCCGTCGATAGGCAGCCGCCCGAGATCGGCGATATCTCCGTATTCCCGGTCGATATGCCAGCGCGCCTCCGGCGATCGTCGGACCGAGCGTAACGTGAAGCAATGCAAGCGAATGTGGACGGAGTCCGCGGCGGATTGCAGAAGGCGCGAGAACTGCCGTTCGGTTGCCCTCAGCGCGGAATCCGGCATGTTGTTGATCAGCCCGATCGTCAGCTCCGTGCGCTGCACGGATTCGTCATGCGCAGGGACCAGCGCCGGGCTGTCGACAGCGTGATGTTTGTCGAACAGAAGCGTCATGCCCGCTTCCTTCCCGCCGATCTATTCCGCAGCTTCCAGCCGCCCGGGCAGCGAGCAGGCCCGCGCCAGCGCCTGCTCGATGTCCTCGATGATGTCGGCGACATGCTCGATGCCGATCGAAAGGCGGATGGTCTCGGGCAGCACGCCCGCCAGGCGCTGTTGGTCCGGCGACATCTGGCGGTGGGTTGTGGACGCGGGGTGACAGGCCAGCGACTTGGCGTCGCCGATATTGACGAGGCGCGTGATCAGCGTCAGCGCGTCATAGAAGGCCTTGCCGGCGTCGAGACCGCCTTTGATGCCGAAGGTGAACAGCGACGAGGCGTTGCCGCTCAAATATTTCTGCACCAGCGCGTAATGGGGGCTATCCGGAAAGCCGGCATAATTGACCCAGGCGACGCGCGGGTCGTTGCGCAGGAATTCCGCGACCTTGCGCGCGTTTTCGACATGACGCTCCATGCGCAGCGCGACCGTCTCGATGCCTTGCAGCAGCAGGAAGGCGTTGAAAGGCGACAGCACCGATCCCATGGCGCGCTGATAGATGCTGCGCGCCCGCTGGATATAGGCGCTCTTGCCGAAATGCTCGGTGTAGACGAGGCCATGATACGACCCGTCGGGCTGGCTGAAGGTCGGAAAACGGCAAGCGTGCTCCGCCCACGGGAAGCGTCCGCTGTCCACGATCGCGCCGCCAAGCGTGGTGCCATGGCCGCCGAGGAATTTTGTCAGCGAATGCACCGCGATGTCGGCACCGTAGTCGAACGGCTTCAGCAGAATTGGAGTTGCAACGGTATTGTCGACCACCAGCGGTACGCCATGACGGTGCGCGATCTTGGCCAACGCCTCGATGTCGCAGACATTGCCCGCGGGATTGCCGATGGTCTCCGCAAACACGGCCTTGGTGTTTTCGTCGATCAGCCGTTCGATCGCATCCGGCCTGTCGCTCTCGGCAAAGCGTCCGACGATGCCTTGGCGCGGCAGCACGTGGCCGAGCAGGGTGTGCGTGGTGCCGTAAAGCTGCGGAACGGAGACGATGTTGCCGCCGGTGTCGGCGAGGTTGACGAAGGCGAAATGCAGTGCCGCCTGGCCGGTCGCGACCGCGAGCGCGCCGACGCCGCCTTCGAGTTCGGCGATACGTTTTTCGAGAACCGATGTCGTCGGGTTCGCGATGCGGCTGTAGCGATAGCCATCCGCCTCGAGGTTGAACAGAGCGGCGCCATGATCTGCGCTGTCGAAGGCGTAGGCGACGGTCTGATAGATCGGAACGGCAACGGCCTTGGTGGTTGGATCGGGTTCGTAGCCGGCGTGAATTGCAATCGTCTCGTTGCGCATCGTCGACCTCCGCTTCGCCGGCATCTCATAACCTAAGGATGCGTTTTGCGTTGCTGGTTGCACAACCGGATTGTTAGCGGTAGCGCGTTAAGCGGGCAACAATTCGCGCAAAGATCGATGAAATAACCCTAACAAGTCTTAACCAATCCGGTCAGACTTGTATCAAATTGATCGCTTAACCAACCGCGCGGCGGACCTGTTCGCCGATCTGGAAAAGCACGAGCCGCGCCTGCGGAAGAATGGCACCCATGGCGTGAAAATTGTGAATCATGCCCTGGTGACAGACATGCTCGACGGTGACGCCCGCCGCCATCAGCCGCTTTGCATAAGCGTCGCCTTCGTCGCGCATCGGATCGAACTCGGCGGTGTGGATGATCGCTGGCGGCAGGCCGGACAGGCTGAGTGCGCGAAGCGGTGAAATTCTGGGATCGGCGGGGTCCGCGCCGTCGGGCAGGTAGTCGGCGAGATCCGCCTCCAGCGTCGCCCGGTCGATCAGATGTCCCTCCGCGAAGGCCTCGCGCGACGGCGAGGTTTCCTCGAAGTCGAGCACCGGACAAATCAGGCATTGCGCCGCGATCGCGAGCCCTGCATGTCGCAGCGCGTGCTGGCAGACCACGGCGGCGAGCGTCGCGCCCGCGGAATCCCCGCCAATCACGAGCCGGCTTGCGTCGATGCCCAGCGATGCCGCTTCGCGGCAGACGAACTCGGCAGCCGCGATGGCATCGTCCACGGCCGCCGGAAACTTGTGCTCCGGGGCGAGCCGATAATCCACCGACACCAGACGACAGGCGGTTGCCTCAGCAAGCGCTGCCGCGACGCGGTCGTGGGTCTCGATGCTGCCCGCAACCAGCCCGCCGCCGTGAAAGAAGACAAAGCCGGGAGTCTCGTCGTCGTCGGCCTCATTGGCGGGTGCATAAAGGCGGAAGGGAATGCTGCCGGCCGGGCCCGGGATAACGCCGTCTGTAACGGTGACCGCGGCGGCGTCAGCGCGGGCAAACTGCATCAGCTTGGCGAGCGACTGGCGGCGTTCGTGCGGTGTCGGTCTTGGCCGCTCGCCGGGTGCGGCGGCGGCCATCATGGTCAGCAAACGTTTTGCAAGGGGATCCAGCGGCATGGTAGCCATCGCGGTGGCGTCAGTGGCGACGCCTTTGGATTATCCATATCGTCGATAGCAGGCGAACAAGAAATCCTTAAGATTTCGAACAATCGTGGCACTGTTACCGGCCACGGGAGATTGGATGTTAGCATGGTCCATATCGCAAAACCCATCAGCTATTCGCAGACCTGGACTTTTTTCGAGGGCGCATGGCATGAGGGCAATGTGCCGATCATGGGCCCGCGCACGCACGCGGCGTGGCTCGGTTCGACCGTGTTCGATGGCGCCCGCGCGTTCGAGGGCGTGGCGCCCGACCTTGACCGCCATTGCGCGCGGGTCAATCGGTCCGCGAGCAACTTCCGCCTCAAGCCGGTGGTCGATGCCGAGACCTGGCTTGGACTGGCGCGCGAAGGCATCGCGCGTTTCGCCGCCAACGCTGAACTCTACATCCGCCCGATGTATTGGGCCCAGCACGGCGCCGGCGGCGGCGTGCTGTTCGATCCGGAAACGACCAACTGGTGTCTGAGCCTCTACGAAGCGCCGATGCCGGCGACGACGGGGAACGCGATCACGCTGTCGCCGTTCCGCCGGCCCACCATGGAATGCGCGCCTGTCGATGCCAAGGCAGCCTGCCTTTATCCGAACAACTCGCGCGCGCTGCTAGAGGCGGCCTCGCGCGGCTTCAACAATTGCCTGATGCTCGACCTGCTCGGCAATGTCGCGGAATTCGGCAATGCCAACGTTTTCATGGCGCGCGATGGCGTGGTCTATACGCCGGCGCCCAACGGCACTTTCCTCAACGGCATCACGCGCCAGCGTGTCATCGACCTGTTGCGCGGCGACGGCGCAACCGTCGTCGAGAAGACGCTGCGCTATGAGGAGTTTCTTTCCGCCGACGAAATCTTCTCGAGTGGCAATTTCGCCAAGGTCGCGCCTGTGATCCGTATCGATGACCGCTCGCTGCAGCCCGGACCGTTCTACAAGAAGGCACGCAAGCTGTATTGGGAGTTTGCCCACGCCGCAAAGCTTGCCGCATGATCGGCTAAGGCCCGTACAGCACGAGTTCGGTCTCCGCCAGGTCGCCCAGACGAGGCCGGTGCGGTCCCTTGAAATATTTGCGGCCGCGCGCTTCGGTGTAAAGGCCGAACAGGCCGGGGATGCGACCCTGGGCATCGCATATGACGGATGCCTTGCCTCTTGCCAGCAGGAACCGGCCGATGGCGCCGGCGCAGCCGACGTAGTCGGCGATCTCGCGGCAATAGATCAACTGCATCGCAGGCGGTGCAATCCATCCGCGCCGGATGCGCATTGGCAGCAGGATGAACGGGAAGGCCCCGTCGGCCGTGCGGCATACGAGGCTCAGACAGCCGTAACGGGCGTGGCTTGCCAGCAATTCGGCCTCGCCCAGGGACAGGCCGTCGATCACGGCCGTTTCTCCGGTGATGATGTCCACTGTCGTGCCGGGCGCGACCCGCGACAGCGCGGGAATCGAGAAGAACAATCCCTTGCAATAACTCTTGAACCCCTGCGCCTCGATGATCGGCCAGGTCCAGGTCGCGGGGCTGATATTGATGTAGGTGACTTCCTTGTGCCTTTGCGCGATCTTGGTCAGGAGCGCCGCGTAGTTCCGGAACGCCGGCTCGACATACCAGCTCGACAGATTGCAGCGGATGTTGACCTCGCCGTCGAACTCTCCCGCTGTGTACAGCAGCAGCAGCACGCCGACCGGCGCGCCCTCATTATCGAGCATATAGCCGAATCGAGGATAGCCCTTGGGCACCTCGCGCGCCGCCTGACGGTGCAAGCCCTTGATCCAATAGTCCCGCGGTCTGCCGGCGAAGCCGCGCGTCAGCAGTTCGGCGACGGCATCGATATCGGCCTCGCCGATCTCCCGGCAACGGATCATCGGTTTGAGTGCACTCATCTATCCGTCGATCCGATCCATGCAGGTCGTGATCCTCAGCGCCAGCCCTCGACGTGGCCATCTACCGCGTCATGCTGCAGCCCCAGGATCTCCCGCACGCGCGCGGGCCACGCGGCAGGCTCGGTGCCGTGGGTGTGGAACATGGCAACCGCGAGCCGGTCCATGCCGAACGCCACGCAGCCGGTGTGGGCCGGTTCGCCGTTCGCATCCGTAATGCCCCAGGTGGTGCCGAAATGCTCGCGATGATAGTTGAAGCTCATGCACGCGGTCGGCTGTTCCTCGGAGCGCAGCGGCACCAGCAGCTCGAATTTCAGGGATTGCTGCTTCTGGCTCACCGCCTTGATCTGGCCGACGCGGCCGAAGAAGGGATCGCTGGCCTGGTCGACCCAGAAGCGCAAGCCGAGATCGCGTGCGATACCCTGCGCGCGCGCCATCCAGCGGTCACGAAACGCCGAGACGTCGTCAGGACTACCGATGCAGACGTATTCGCGCATCCTGAACGATTGCAGCCGGTCGAGATGCCGCGACGGCTCGCGACGGAAACAATCGGCGGCGACGTCGAATTTCAGCCCTCCCGGGCGGAGTGGGCCACGGCTCGCCGCGATCGGATAGACCGGATAGCAGGCGGCCGGCGACAGCACGAGGTCGGCGGGTGACAGCGACGTGGTCCAGTCGCTGCCGGCATCGAAGCGGCTGACCGCGGCGTGGATCTCGCGCTCGGTGCCATGCAGGCCGCAGACGCAGCCGAGCAGATTGGGGAAGCTCTTGAGGTAGCCCGACTTCTCGAGCTGCGCCCGGCTCATGACCGGGGGAAAGCGCATCACCTCGGTGCCGGTTTCGCGGTGACGCGTGATCAGGGCGGCGAGCCGCTCCACCACGTCCTCATAACGCGCGGTGCGGGCGTAGACGCCGTCGCTTCCCATCTTGTGGAACAGCACGTCCGTCAGATGATCCAGCGGATCGGCGGGCTGCGGCGCGATCTCGGGCGATTCGGCGAGGACGGATATCTTCATCTTGGACATTCCCCCATCTTGCTGAACGTTGTCTTCAGTCGCGCAGGCTGGCCGGCACGCCGCTCATCAGGTTCGCGGTGGCGATGTTCGCCAGAATCCGGTCATTGTTGATCATGATCGGGGCCGACAGCACGTCACGCAGGTGCCGGCCGATCGAGAACTCGCCGTCGTTGCGATAGCCGGACAGGCCGCAGGCGCGCATCGCGTGCATCACCGTCTCGACTGCGAGCTCCGAGGCCTCGACCTTGAGCAGCGTGATCGCCGAATTGAAATCGAGCGAAGCCAGCGTCCGTTCGTCGTGCTCGCAGGCGGCAAAGGCGTCCATGTTGGTGGTGATCATCGCGCGTAGTTTCGCGAGCGACCGCTTGGCCGCGGTGAAATGCGCCGCCCCCGGCGGCATCTGGCCGCCGGCGCCACGCGCGGCCTTGCGGATGAAGCGCTGGGCGCGCTCCACCGCCGCAGCAGCAACACCCGCCCATGCCGATGACCAGCAGAGATGCGCGAACGGCGTCATGGTCTGGATGTGGATCCGGTCATAGGATTCGGGAAAGATCCGGTCCGCGGGGCAATCGACCTTCAGCTCGAAGCCGGTGCTGCAGGTGCCGCGCATGCCGAGCGTCTCCCAGCCCAGCGTCCGCTTCAGCGTGTAGTCGTCCCTGGTGAGCGCCAGCAGCACCTGATCGGATGCCGCGGCATCGTTGGCCCGGCGCGCGATGGTGACGAGACCGTCGGCCTCCGCGCCATAGGAAATCACGGTGGCGTCGCGCGTGAGCGAGATCGCGCTGCCGCTCTGGTCGACCGCGGCGGAGCTGATGCGGATATTGCCGCCGTTCTGTCCCTCGGTCGTCGAGGATGCGAGCAGCAGCTGGTCGGTTGCGACGCGGCGCATCAGCGTTTCGAGCCAGGGGTTGCCACCGCCGTGCCGGACCAGACAGGCCACCTTGGTCTGGTGCATGGCGAAAACCATCGCCGTCGAAGCGCAGGCCCGCCCGAGCGTGTAGCAAGCTTCGGTCACGTCGAAGATCGAGGCACCGGGACCGCCGAATTCGACCGGGATCTGCATGCCCAGCAGCTTCTCGGCTCGCGCGGCATCGATCGCGGCCTTCGGAAAGCGGGCCTCGCGGTCGACCGCGTCGGCGTCCGCGGCTGCCGCGACCGCGACGATCGCCGTGCGCTGCAGGAAGGAGGAGCCGTGATCGAGCAGCAATCGTTCGCCGCCATGATCGCCAGCCTGATCGCGGAAACTGGTTTCCTGGATGTTCATGTGTGACCGGCCCCCCAAGTTTCAACGATGCTGAAAACGCGCAACCGCGTCACGGCGGATGCTGCATCGGCGCCCACAGCTCTGAGTTGAATGGCAGGGTATGGATTTAATTCAAATGCGTCGACGAAAATCAGGGTAAACGCTGCGCATTAGCGGGCCTAGGTTAATTCTTGGTTGTCTGCACGAAGCTGATTTTCACGACCCCGTTAGCGTTAAAATAGAAATGAAGCTTGGGGTTGAATCCGCGGCACTGATTTTCAACAATGACCGCGCTATTGTGCGCGCCGTTGATGAGCGCATCGGAGACAGGAAGGTTGAGCATGCAAGGCTTTGACACGGACGTTCGCAACCGGATCGCTGCTCTGGTCAAGGCCATCCTGGATCAGAATGGCATCGCCGCCGAAATCCGCCCCGAGGCGCGACTGGTCGATATCGGGCTGACCTCGATGGACATGGTCAACCTGATGCTCGGCGTCGAGGCCGAATTCGATTTCACGATTCCGCAAGCCGAGATCACGCCGGAAAACTTCCAGTCGGTCGAAACGCTGGAGCGCATGGTCGCCGGGCAATTGCAGGCCGAAAAGGCGGCGTGAGTCACCACTCTTTCGGCGTTGTCATTCCGGGGCGATGCGAAGCATCGAACCCGGAATCTCGAGATTCCGGGTCTCGTGCTGGCGCACGATCCCGGAATGACGGAGTCAATCTGTTCCAAATCCTGTCCAAAAATGCGATAGCACTTCCACGGGTCGTCGCGCGCTGAGGTCGCGACGAAGCAGTGGAGCAAGCATGACCAAAGCGGTTCTTGGCATCATCGGCGGATCCGGCATCTATGATCTGCCGGGACTGGAACATGCGCAGGAGGAGGCGATCGCGAGCCCGTGGGGCGAACCCTCGGCCCCGGTCCGCCGCGGTACCATCGCAGGGCTTCCGATCGTGTTCCTGCCGCGGCACGACAAGGGCCACCGGCTATCGCCCTCCGACATCAACTACCGCGCCAATATCGACGTGCTGAAGCGCGCCGGCGTCACCGATCTGATCTCGCTCTCGGCCTGCGGATCCTTCAAGGAGGAGCTGCCGCCCGGCACCTTCGTCCTCGTCGACCAGTTTGTCGACCGCACCCACAAGCGCGAAAGCTCGTTCTTCGGCAAGGGCTGCGTGGCCCATGTCTCGATGGCGCATCCGGTCTCGCCGCGGCTGCGGATCCATCTTGCCGCGGCGGCGGAAGGCGAGGGCCTCGCGATCGCGCGCAGCGGCACCTATGTCTGCATGGAAGGGCCGCAGTTCTCCACCTATGCGGAGAGCATGACCTACAAGAACCTTGGCTATTCTGTGATTGGCATGACCAACATGCCCGAGGCCAAGCTCGCCCGCGAGGCGGAAATCTGCTACGCTACCGTTGCCATGGTGACCGATTTCGATTGCTGGCATCCCGATCATGACGCAGTCACGGTTTCCGACATCATCCGCGTCTTGAGCTCGAATGCCGACAAGGCCAAGGCGCTCGTCGCGCGGCTGGCCAGGGATTTTCCGCGCGAGCACGAAGCATGCCCGATCGGGTCCGATCGCGCGCTCGATACCGCCTTGATCACGGCGCCCGAGGCGCGCGATCCCGAGCTCTTGAAAAAGCTCGACGCGGTCGCCGGGCGCGTGCTGCGCGGCTGAGGCCCGCTTTGAGGATGGAGAGACCATGAAGGTCGACGGCCGGCACTTCCGCACCATCTGGCTTGACGGCGACGGTTGGTCGATCGGGGCGATCGACCAGCGCCGGCTGCCGCATGAATTCGTCGTCGCACGGCTGACCACATGCGAGGAGGCAGCCGAGGCGATCCGCGGCATGCTGGTTCGTGGCGCGCCGCTGATCGGAGCGACCGCGGCCTTCGGCATGGCGCTGGCGATGCGACAGGACAGTTCCGATGCCGGGCTCGAGCGCGCCTGCGGGATGCTGGTCGCGACGCGGCCGACCGCGGTCAACCTGAAATGGGCGATCGAGCGCATGCGCGCCGCGCTGCAGCCCCTGGCGCCGTCGGCGCGCGGCGAGGCGGCCTATGCGCGCGCCGACGAGATTGCCGAGGAGGACGTCGTCATCAATCAGGGCATCGCCAGATGCGGGCTCGACCTGATCAAAAAGGTAGCCGCGACCAAGGCGCGCGGCGAGCCCGTCAATGTGCTGACCCATTGCAATGCCGGCTGGCTCGCGACCGTCGACTGGGGCACCGCGACGGCGCCGATCTATCTGGCGCATGATCAGGGTCATGCGGTCCATGTCTGGGTCGACGAGACCCGCCCGCGCAACCAGGGCGCCTCGCTGACGGCCTGGGAGCTCGGCCATCACGGCGTCCCACACACCGTGATTCCCGACAATACCGGCGGTCACCTGATGCAGCACGGCATGGTCGATCTCGTGATCGTCGGCACCGACCGGGTCGCCGCCAACGGCGACGTCTGCAACAAGATCGGCACCTATCTCAAGGCGCTGGCCGCGCGCGACAACGGCGTGCCGTTCTATGTCGCGCTGCCGTCGCCGACCATCGATTTTTCCGTCGATGACGGCGTGCGGCAGATCCCGATCGAGCAGCGTGGCCCTGAGGAAGTGACCGACATGACCGGCCGGACCATGGATGGCCGCATCGAAACGGTGCGGATCGTGCCGGACGGTTCACCGGTTGCGAACTACGCCTTCGATGTCACACCGGCGCGGCTGGTCAGCGGACTTATTACCGAGCGCGGCGTGCTCAGGGCGGATCGCGCCGCGTTGGCCGGTGCGTTTCCGGAGCGGCTGGCGAACGCGGCGGCGGAATAAACCTCGTCTATCGCAGGGTGAGTCCGGTCGCGGCCTCGAGCTCCGCGATCGCCTGCGCCGCATTTGCCACCTTGATCGTGGCCATGCCCATCTCGCGCGCCGGCTTCAAATTGACGCCGAGATCGTCGAGATACACGCAGGCCTTGGCGTCGACATCGAGCGCCTCGATCATCAACCGGTAGATGCGCGGATCGGGCTTGCGCAGACCGATCTCGGCGGATTCGATGACATGATCGAACAGCACCATTACTTCGGCGATGTAGAGCGAACGCCCGCTGGCGCTGCCGATCGCATTGGCGGGAAGGTTGTTGGTGATGCAGCCGGTCTTGAAGCGCTCACTGACGCGCTTGAGCGCTTCGACCATCTCGGGCCGCAGATCGCCCGAGAGCAGCGGCAGCACATCCTTGCCGCGAACTTCCGCGCCGAGTGCCCGCGATTCCTCGGCGAACAGCCGGTCGAAGCTCTCGATATCGACTTCGGCGCGCTCGAATTTCGCCCAGGCGTTTTCAAGATGGTTGGCAGCGTTGGTGCGGCGGATGATGTCGGCGGGCAGCCCGCGCTCGCGCTCGAAACGGGCGAACGCCTCGAACGGCGAGGTCGTCAGCACCCCGCCGAAATCCCAGATCACCGCCTCGATCATGTCGCCCCTCAACCCCTTGCGTTGCCGTTCTAAAGGGACGGCTAACATGATGCGGCGGCGGGGACCAGTCTGCGGCTTCGCGCTTGGCGATCGAAAGCTCAGCGGCTATTGCTTCCCTGATGAATATCTTGTCCCGAATGGCGGTCCTCGCGCTGCTGCTGTCCACGCCCGCGCACGCCATCGTCGGCGGCGCGCCGTTGTCTCCTGACGGTATCGGCCGCTCCGTCGTCACCATCGTGGGCTCGCGCGGCAATTTCTGCAGCGGCGCCTTGATCGCGCCCAAACTGGTGCTGACGGTTGCGCATTGCGTGCAGCCGGGGGCGGAATACCGCATTGTGGAATATGGTGCCGACGACAAGCCGCGTCTGCAGAAGGTCGCCCGGCTCGCGGTTCATCCCGGTTTCAACATGCAGACGATGCTGGCCCATCGTGCCACCGCAGATGTCGCATTGCTGGAACTTGAAGCGGTCCCGGCAAACAAGAATCCCGCCGTGCTCGGTGCGCCGCAGTCTCCTATTCCGCCTGGCGGCAAGTTCACGATCGCGGGCATCGGCGTCACCGTTCGCGGCGACGGCGCGAGCGGCGGCAAGGTCCGCACCGCCGCGCTTGTGGCCACCGGCAAGCCGGGAACGCTGCAGATTCGCCTGGTCGATCCGGCCGGGCAGGGCGCCCAGGCAGGCCTCGGCGCCTGCACCGGCGATTCCGGCGGGCCGGTGTTCGAGGAGCAGCAGAGCGGGCCGGTGCTAACAGGCGTGATCAGTTGGTCGACCGGGCCGAACGGCAGCGCCGGTTGCGGGGGGCTCACCGGGGTCACGCCGCTTACGCTCTATCGCGACTGGGTGCTGCAGACCGCGCGGCAATGGGGCGTCGCGCTGTGAAGTCCGAACCGGTGATCCATGTCATTTTGTAAGATGTGCTCATGAGTTGCCATGCGCGCGGATTCGGTCCAGCCTAATAAGAACTTCAAGAGCTTTCGGGAAGAAACAACAATGAACGTCATGACCGCCGTCCGCGCCGCATCGGCCTCGACGACAGCTGAACATTTCGACGTGCTGATCGTCGGCGCCGGAATTTCCGGCATCGGCAGCGCCTATCAGCTGACCAAGCAACTTCCAGAAACGAGCTTTGTGATCCTGGAAAGCCAGGAGAGTTTTGGCGGCACCTGGTTGACGCACCGTTATCCCGGCATCCGCTCCGACAGCGACCTTCACACCTTCGGCTACAGCTTCAAGCCCTGGGTCGGACCACCGATTGCGACGTCGGAGGAAATCAAGTCCTACATGGGCGACGTCATCGCCGAGAACGATCTCGCGAGACACATCCGCTACAAGCACCGGATCGAGCGTGCGAGTTGGTCGAGCGAGACCAATCTGTGGACCATCGAGGCGGTCAGGACCGACAACGGCGAGCAGGCCACCTTCACCGCGAATTTCCTGTGGATGTGCCAGGGCTATTATCGCCATTCCGAAGGCTACACGCCGGAATGGAAGGACATGGACAAGTTCAAGGGCCGCATCGTTCATCCTCAGCTCTGGCCCGACGACATCGTGCTGAAGGACAAGAAGGTCGTCGTGATCGGCTCGGGCGCGACGGCCGCGACCCTGATCCCGTCGATTTCAGGCGAATGCGCCCATGTCACGATGCTGCAGCGCTCGCCGACCTATTTCCGGATCGGCCGCAACGCCATCGAACTCGCCGAAACCTTGCGGCAGCTGCAGGTCAAGGAGGAGTGGATCCACGAAATCGTCCGCCGCAAGATCCTGTTCGAGCAGGATGCATTTACGCGGCGCTGCCTCGCCGAGCCGGAGCAGGTCAAGCAGGAGCTGATCGGCCAGATCTCGGCCATCCTCGGCCCGGACTACGACGTCGCGACGCATTTCACGCCGAGCTACCGGCCGTGGCGGCAGCGCATCGCCTTCGTCCCCGACGCCGATCTGTTCTTAGGGATCAAGAGCGGCAAGGCCTCCGTCGTCACCGACGAGATCGACCGTTTCACCGACAGGGGTATCCTCTTGAAATCGGGCAAGGAGCTCGAGGCCGACATCATCGTCACGGCGACCGGCTTCAACCTCTGTGTGCTCGGCGATATCGCCTTTGCCGTCGACGGCAAGCCGCTCAACTTCGCCGACACCGTGACCTATCGCGGCATGATGTTCACGGGCGTGCCCAACATGGCCTGGGTGTTCGGCTATTTCCGCGCCAGCTGGACCTTGCGCACCGATCTCGTCGCGGACTTCGTGTGCCGCCTGCTGGCGCACATGAAGACGAAGGGCGTCAAGAAGGTCGTCCCGGAGCTGCGCCCCGAGGACCATAACATGCCGCTATTGTCCTGGATCGATCCGGACAATTTCAATCCCGGCTACATGATGCGCAACATGAATCTGCTGCCCAAGCGCGGCGACAAGCCAGAATGGCAGCACAGCCAGGACTACTGGGCCGAGAAGGACGAAATCCCGGCCATCGATCTCGACGATGCGGCGTTCGTGTATGGGTGATTGATGGCGGAGCGCCCGCCACTCATACCGACGTCGCCCCGCGAAGGCGTCATTCCGGGTCCGGTCCTTCGGACCATCCCGGAATGACGTAGTGTGCTTCGCTTCGCTCGCAATGACGAGTGCTTGGGTTAGGGCGCTCGCGCTTCGCTTGACCGGGACGGCAGTGAGTCACGACTCCCGCCGCGTGGCGTTGGCGATGGCTGCCGCCGCGGTGCGGTTCTCGACACCGAGCTTGGCATAGATCTGCTCCAGATGTTTGTCGACGGTCCGCGGGCTGAGCCCCAGGATCTGCGCGATGTCCCGATTGGTTTTTCCCTTGGAGAGCCATGACAGCACTTCGCGCTCGCGCGTGGTCAGCCCGAATTCGCTGGAAAATTCCGCCGGAAGGTCGGTGCCGGCATCCTTGGCCAGTCGCAGCAAGAATTCGTTCGGGCCTGCGCTGCCCATGTAGTGCAGCCTGAGCTGCGGATTGCCGGGCAAGCCTGCAGTCGGCTGCGTCTTCGATCCGCCCTTGCCCGCTTGCGCCAGATCCAGCCATTGCCGCAGCGGTTCCGGCAGCACGAGTTCATCGCCGGCGGTCCCGATATTGTCCGACAACAGCCTCTGCGCCTGGGGTGTCGCCCACATGATCTTGCCTTGCCGGTTGACGGCGAGCAGATAGCGCCCGGAGACGTCAAGCGCGGCGCGCGCGCTCTGGGTCAGCCGGGCGTTGGCCAGATGCACGCGGATCCGCGCCAGCATCTCCTCGATCACGATCGGCTTGGTGACGTAGTCGACGCCGCCCGCTTCCAGCCCGCGCACGATGTGCTCGGTATCGGCGAGCCCGGTCATGAAGATGACGGGCACGTTGGAGAGCCCGGCCTCGCGTTTCACGCGCCGGCAGGTTTCAAAGCCGTCGATGCCCGGCATCACCGCATCGAGCAGGATGATGTCGGGCGTGATCTGGTCGATGATGCGCATGGCGGCGGCGCCGTCGAGTGCCACCATCACCGTCATGCCGGCGCCGTCGAGCGCGTCGGTGAGCAGGCGCAAGGTTTCCGGCGAGTCGTCGACCACGAGCGCAACATCGCGTTTTTTGGGTTCAGTGATCATAAGAGTGCAGCGTCTTCAGGGTTGCCATGTACTGATCGAGGTCGAAGCGGTCGATCAGGACGCGCATTTGCGACACGAAGTCGGCATGCTCGGGGCATTCGTCGCCGATCTCGTCGAGCTTGACCTGGATCGCACGAACATAGCCCAACTGTCCCAGTCCGATCAGTTCCTCGATGTGTCTAACCGGCGGGCGCGAGCCGGTGTCCGGCCGCCACAGGGCTACCGGGATCTCACCGTTGTCGTAGCACCATTCGATCTTGAGGAGCTGGCGAATGCTTTCCAAGAGGCGCGGAATGTCGAACGGCTTCATGATGTAACCGTCGTGGAACGGCTGCGCCAGCGGTGCGCCATGAGCCTCCAGCGCGCTCGCCGAGATCATCAGGATGCGGGCCTGGCGATGGCCGTTGGCGCGCAACGTCTCCGCGACTTTCCATCCGTCCATGCCCGGCATCGAAATATCCAGCAGAAACAGATCGGGCCGGCAGTGCTGCGCCAGCGCCAGACAGGCCGGGCCGTCGGGCGCGCTCAACAGGATGAAGCCGAGCGGGGTCAGCACTTCGCGCAAGAGATCGCGCTGCACCGGATCGTCATCGGTAATCAGAATGGTCCTGCGCGGTCCCTGATAGCCGGCGACCGGTGCATTGACCGGCGCGATCCGCGTTGGATTCGTCACTTCCGACAGCAGGATCTTGACCCGGAAGGTGCTGCCGGTTCCTACCTTGCTGGTGACCTGGATGTCGCCGCCCATCACGCCGGCGAGCAGGCGGCTGATGGTCAGGCCGAGGCCAGTGCCGGTTTGCGGCTGCTCGACGCCGAGCGCGCCGCGTTCGAACGGCGCAAAGATGCGCTCGATGTCGTCGGGCCGGATCCCTGGGCCGGTGTCGGTGATTTCGAACTCGGCCACCGGACTTCGATAATGGACAATGAACTGGACACGGCCGATTGGCGTGAACTTGATCGCGTTCGAGAGCAGGTTGATCAGGATCTGGCGCAATCGCTTTTCGTCGGCATAGACGACAACCGGCAGCACGGCCGGCCGCCTGAAGACGAAATCGATACCCTTGGCCATCGCCTGCAGGCGGAACATGCCGACGAGCTGATCGAGAAATTCGCTCAAACGAACCTCGTCGCGCGATAGATACAGACGTCCCGCCTCGATCTTGGAGATGTCGAGGATGCCGTCGATCAGGCCCGACAGATGATCGGCGCTGCGGCGGACTACGCGCACCTGATCGCGCGGCTTGGTCGGCAGACTCGCATCCTGCTCCAGCAATTGCGCGTAGCCCGAGATTGCATTCAGCGGCGAGCGCAGCTCGTGGCTCAAGCCCACCACGTAGCGGCTTTTCGCGAGATTGGCGGATTCGGCGACTTCCTTGGCGCGCTGCAGCTCGGCGTCGGTGCGCTTGTGGGCCTCGATTTCCTGGATCAGAAGCGTGGTCTGCCGACGGGTCTCGGCTTCCGCGGCGCGCCGGCTTTGCTGCGCAAGCACGAACAGCCAGGCGACCACCCCGATGATGATGGTCAGCGCAAAAAACACCTTCCAGAGCACGCTGGAAATCAGCAACTGCTCAGCGTGCGCGCTCGCCGACGTCTGCAGGTAGATCAGCGCAAGCGTCAGCGCCACCAACCCTGCGGAAACGACGAACACGCCGAGATAGTGACCGAGCTGCGAGTTGATCCGTGCATAGATCGGTTGCGGCAGCAGCTTGCCGAGGGTCTCGGAGATCTGCGCCTGAACCCGTGCATGGGGCTTGCAGAGATCATGGCAGCGCGCATCGAGCGAACAGCACAGCGAGCAGATCGGTCCGGCATAGGCCGGGCAGGACGACATGTCCTCGGGCTCGAAATGGTGCTCGCAGATGCAGCACTGGATCGCTTCGACGTTCTGCCAGCTCCGTTTCGGCTTGCGCGCGATATAATATTTGCCGTCGGTCGCGTACGCAATCAGCGGCGCGGTCGCGAACGCCGCGATCAGCGCGACGAACGGCGACAGCGCCTTCGCCGTCGGCCCGAACAGTCCGTAGAAGGCGCTGATCGACACCACGGTGGCGATGGTCATGGCACCGACGCCGACTGGGTTGACGTCGTAGAGATGCGCGCGCTTGAACTCCATGTGCTGGGGCCGCAAGCCGAGCGGCTTGTTGATGACGAGGTCGGCCACCAGCGCGCCGACCCAGGCGATCGCGACATTGGAATACAGCGCGAGCGTCTGCTCCAGTGCCTTGTAGACGCCGATCTCCATCAGCAGCAGCGCCACCATCACGTTGAAGACCAGCCAGACCACGCGGCCGGGATGGCTGTGGGTCAGCCGCGAGAAGAAATTCGACCACGCGATCGAGCCGGCATAGGCGTTGGTGACGTTGATCTTGACCTGCGACAGGATGACGAAGGTCCCGGTCAGGGCGAGCGCGAGGTCGGGCTGCGAGAGCACATAGCGGAAGGCTTCGAGATACATGTGTGCAGGTTCGGCTGCGTGCTCCACGGAAACGCCGTGGATCAACGCGAAATAGGCCAGGAACGAGCCGGCGAGCAGCTTCAGCGAGCCGGGCACGATCCACCCGGGTCCAGCGCTGAGCAGCGCGACCCACCATGCCTTCCGCGAGGTGCGCCGGTCACGCGGCAGGAAGCGCAGGAAGTCGACCTGTTCGCCGATCTGCGCCACCAGCGAGAACACCACCGAGGCCGCCGTCCCGAACAGCAGAAGATCGAGATGGCCGTCGGGATCGCCGTGCTCGCCGGCGAACGTCGTCCATGTCGCAAAGGAATGCGGATTGGCGTAGGCGATCGCCGCAAACGGCATGATGTGGAGCACGATCCACAGCGGCTGGGTCCACAGTTGGAAACGGCTGATCAGCGTGATGCCGTGGGTCACCAGCGGAATGATGACGACGGCGCTGATCAGATAGCCGACCGGGCGCGGAATGCCGAAGCACATTTCCAGCGCGGAGGCCAAAATCACCGCCTCGATCGCGAAGAAGATGAAGGTGAAGGAGGCGTAGATCAGCGAGGTGATGGTCGAGCCGATGTAGCCGAAGCCGGCGCCGCGGGTCAGCAGATCGATGTCGATGCCGCATTTTGCGGCATGGTAGGCGATCGGCAGGCCGCAGGCGAAGATGATGACGCTGACGACCAGGATCGCCGCAACCGAATTGGTGACTCCATAATTGAGGGTAATGGTGCCGCCGATCGCTTCCAGGGCCAGGAACGAGATGGCGCCGAGCGCCGTATTGGCGACCCTTGCGGCGGACCAACGTCGCGCGCTCTTTGCGGTGAAACGCAGCGCGTAGTCTTCCAGCGTCTGGTTGGCAACCCACTGATTATATTGGCGCCTGACGCGGTCTATCCGCTGCCGCCCTGCCACAATGCAAAACTCCTCCATCCGCCGGAAGCCCAACCGGATGGCTCGCAAGACCCATGCCAAACCCTACGTCGTCATTTTGCGGTGCAATATACGCAATCTTGCGTATCTCTGCAGTGCACAATTTCCACCATCCTCGCCTCACCAAACGCGTGTCCTCGAACCAGAAATTGGGGTGCTCATGTCAGATGAAACAAATAGGGGCCTGAAGTCTCCGCTTCGGCGCAAACTCCTGATGGGGATGGCCGCATTGCCGGCCATAACGATGCTTCCCCGACCGTCATTCGCGGAGGTTCCCGCGACTTCAGTGGTCAATACGACCGGACTCGCGGTCACCGACACCGAGGTGACGGTCGGCATCCTCCACTCCGTGACCGGCACGATGGCGATTTCGGAGACTGGTTCGGTGGAAGCCGAAAAGCTCGCGATCGATCAGATCAACGCCGCCGGCGGCGTGCTCGGCCGCAAGATCAAGTTCATCCAGGAAGACGGCGCCAGCGACTGGCCGACCTTTGCCGAGAAGGCCAAGAAGCTTCTGGTCAACGACAAATGCGCCGCCGTGATGGGCTGCTGGACCTCGGCCTCGCGCAAGGCGGTGCTGCCGGTGTTCGAGCAGTATAACGGCATGCTGTACTACCCGACCTTCTATGAAGGTCTCGAGCAGTCCAAGAACGTCATCTACACCGGCCAGGAAGCCACCCAGCAAATCATTGCAGGGCTCGACTGGGTCAACAGGACCAAGGGCGCCAAGAGTTTTTATCTGCTCGGCTCCGACTACATCTGGCCGCGCACCTCGAACAAGATCGCCCGCAAGCACATCGAGGGCCATCTGCAGGGCTGCAAGGTTGTCGGCGAGGAATATTTCCCGCTCAGCAGCACCCAGTTCAACTCGGTGATCAACAAGATCAAGCTGACCAAGCCCGACGTGATCTACGCCATCATCGTCGGTGGTTCGAACGTCGCCTTCTACAAGCAGTTGAAGGCCGCCGGCATCGACCTGTCGAAGCAGACGCTGCTGACCATCTCGGTCACCGAGGACGAAATCGACGGCATCGGCGGCGAAAACATCGCGGGCGCGTTTGCCTGCATGAAGTACTTCCAGTCGCTCGACAATCCCAACAACAAGGCGTTCGTGCCGGCGTTCAAGAAGATGTGGGGCGAGAAGACCGTGATCGGCGACGTGACCCAGGCGGCCTATCTCGGTCCCTGGCTGTGGAAGTTGACCGCGGAGAAGGCCGGAAGCTTCGACATCGACAAGATCGCGGCCGCTTCGCCCGGCGTGGAGTTCAAGGGTGCGCCGGAAGGCTACGTCCGCATCCACGAAAACCATCACCTTTGGTCGAAGACGCGCGTCGGCAAAGCCAAGGCCGATGGTCAGTATGAATTGGTCTACGAGACCGTGGATCTGGTCGAGCCGGATCCGTTCCCGAAGGGCTACCAGTAGGCCTGTCGCGGCGCCTCGCCCGCTCCCCACACACCGCAACTCCCTGGCGCGGACCGCTCGGCCCCCGCTGCAATTCCCCGCGTCGCAAATCCTCGCGCGGCGCGGGAGCTGCCTAACCCACGGAGCAAGGATCATGTTCGGCGACTACTCGATTGGCGATCTCGGTTCCATCCTCGCGATGCAGGGGTTTGCGGGGCTGATCCTGTTTTCTGTTTACGTGTTGATGGCGCTCGGGCTCGCCATCATCTTCGGCCAGATGGGCGTCATCAACATGGCGCATGGCGAGTTCATGATCCTCGGCGCCTACGTCACCTGGATGACGTCGAACGCCTTCCAGCATTTCCTGCCGGCACTGTTTCCCGGCTATTTCTTCGTCGCAATGACCCTGGCGTTCATCGCATCCGGCTCGCTCGGCATGCTGGTGGAATGGGGGCTGATCCGCCATCTCTACAGGCGTCCGCTCGATACGCTGCTGGCGACCTGGGGCTTGAGCCTCATTCTGCAGCAGGCCTATCGCTCGGTGTTCGGCGCGCGCGAGGTCGGCGTCGAACTGCCGGACTGGATGATGGGCTCATGGCAGGCCACCGACTCCATCCAGATCCCGATCAACGGCATGTTCGTGATGGCGCTGACCATTCTGATCACCATTGTCGTCGCCTACGTGCTGTTCTGGTCGCGCTGGGGCAAGCAGGTGCGCGCGGTCGTGCAGAACCGCGTGATGGCCGGCGCCGTCGGCATCAACACCGAGAAGGTCGATCGCTATACCTTCGGCCTCGGTTGCGGCATCGCCGGCATCGCCGGCAGCGCCTTCACCATGATCGGCTCGACCGGACCCACCGCGGGCCAGCTCTATATCGTCGACACCTTCCTCGTCGTCGTGTTCGGCGGCGCCGCCAGCCTGCTCGGCACCATTGCGTCGGCCTTCACCATCTCGCAGACGCAGTCGACCCTGGAGTTCTTCCTGTCGGGATCGATGGCCAAGGTCATCACCCTGCTTGCCATCGTCGCCATCCTGATGATGCGGCCGCAAGGGCTGTTCGCGCTCAAGGTTCGCAAGTAGACGCCAGACGCGTGAGAACAGGCAGTCAAGAAAAAGAAAGCCAGGCCATGATCATCAACTCGCGCTTTTTCAATCGCTCCGAACTGATCGGCTTCGTGACCTTGGCGCTGTTGCTCATCGTCATCCTGCCGCTCACGCTCGACATTTTCCGCCTCAACCTGGTCGCCAAATACCTGACCTATGCCTTCGTCGCGATCGGCCTCGTGCTGTGCTGGGGCTTTGGCGGCATCCTGAGCCTCGGACAGGGCGTGTTCTTCGGCCTCGGCGGCTACTGCATGGCGATGTACCTCAAGCTCGAGGCCTCGAGCGTCGCGAACACCAAGATTCAGTCGACCCCCGGCATTCCCGATTTCATGGACTGGAATCAGATCACCCAACTGCCGATGTTCTGGAAGCCGTTCCATAGTTTTCCGTTCACGCTCGCCGCAATCATCCTGGTGCCCGCGTTCTTCTCCCTGATCATTGGTGCCGCGATGTTCAAGCGGCGGGTCGGCGGCGTCTATTTCGCCATCATCACCCAGGCAATTGCCGCCATCCTCACCATCCTGATTGTCGGACAGCAGGGCTATACCGGCGGCATCAACGGCATCACCGACCTGCGCACCCTGCACGGCTGGGATATCCGTACCGACCACGCCAAGCTCATTCTGTACTTCGTCGAAGTCGCGCTGCTGTTCGGCTGCATCCTGCTCGCGCAGTTCATCCGCCTGACCAAGCTCGGCCGCATCCTGGTTGCAATGCGCGAGCAGGAGGACCGCGTCCGCTTCTCCGGCTACAGCGTCGCCAACTTCAAGATCTTCGCGTTCTGCGCGGCCGCGGTGTTCGCCGCGATCGGCGGCGCGCTGTTCACCCTCGAGGTCGGCTTCATGTCGCCGTCCTTCGTCGGCATCGTGCCTTCGATCGAGATGGTGATCTACACCGCGGTCGGCGGACGGCTGTCGATCTTCGGCGCGGTCTACGGCACGCTCTTGGTGAACTTCGCCAAGACCAGCCTCTCGGAAACCTTCCCCCAGCTCTGGCTGTTCGGCCTCGGCGCGCTGTTCATCGCGGTGGTGCTGGCGTTCCCGAACGGATTGGCCGGGATCTGGCAGGATTATGTGCAGCCGCGCATCGATCGGCTGATCGCATCGCGCAAGCGGGGCAACGGCTGGACCGGCTCATCGGTTGCGGACGGCGCGCCGGCAGAGTGAGGAGAGAGACATGCTCATCGGTCATCAGCCCAAGGACTTCCTGCTCGCGGTCGAGGCGCTCACGGTGTCCTTCGACGGGTTCAAGGCGGTCAACGACCTCTCCTTCTATGTCGAGGAGAACGAGATCCGCGTCATCATCGGCCCGAACGGCGCCGGCAAGACCACGGTGCTCGACCTGATCTGCGGAAAGACCAAGGCGACGTCGGGCTCGATCCAGTTTCGGGGCAAGGAGCTCACGAAAATGCGCGAGAACGAGATCGTGCAGACCGGGGTCGGACGCAAGTTCCAGACGCCGTCGATCTTCGAGGATCTCACGGTGTTCGAGAACCTGGAGATTTCCTATCCGCGCGGCCGCACCGTGTTCGGCTCGCTCGCCTTCCAGCGGGACGCCGCGGTCATCGAGCGGGTCGAGGAGGTCGCCGAGATGATCTTCCTCAAGGACCGGCTCCAGGCCTCGGCCGCCCAGCTCAGTCACGGCCAGAAGCAGTGGCTCGAGATCGGCATGCTGCTGATCCAGAATCCGGATCTGTTGATGCTCGACGAGCCGGTCGCCGGCATGAGCGTCAGCGAGCGCGAAAAAACTGCGGAGCTGCTCAACCGCATCATCAAGGATCGCTCGGTGCTGGTGATCGAGCACGACATGAAATTCGTCGAGGACATCGCCCACAAGGTCACGGTGCTGCATCAGGGCCAGATCCTCTCGGAGGGCACGATGGACAAAGTCAAGAACGACCCCAAGGTCATCGAAGTCTATCTGGGGCATTGAGCATGGCGAAGTTCAATCGAGGCGAATGCGGTGGCTCGTCTCCCTCTCCCCGCTTGCGGGGAAAGGGCTGGGGTGAGGGGGAGTCTCCACGAGCGCGACGCTTGGAGAGTCCCCCTCACCCGCGCCTTCGGCGCGACCTCTCCCCGCAAGCGGGGCGAGGTGGTTCAGTGCTCAACGGATAGGACACCCCTATGCTGGCAATTTCGAATCTCCACGTCGCCTACGGCCAGAGCGAAGTACTGCATGGCCTCAACGTCAACGTGGCGCCCAACGAGATCGTGGCGATCATGGGCCGCAATGGCATGGGCAAGACCACGCTGATGAAGTCGCTGATGGGGATCCTGCCGGCCAGGAGCGGTTCGGTCGCCATGGACGGCACTGAACTGTCGCCGTTGAAGAGCTATGAGCGCGTGGCCAAGGGGCTCGCTTATGTGCCGCAGGGCCGCATGATCTTCTCCGCCATGACGGTGAAGGAGAACATCGAGACCGGCCTCGTCGTCTCAGGCGAATCCGAAGTGCCCGGCAGCATCTACGAGCTGTTTCCGGTGCTGTTGGAAATGAAAGGCCGCCGCGGCGGCAATCTGTCCGGTGGCCAGCAGCAGCAGCTCGCGATCGCGCGTGCGCTCGCGACCAAGCCCAAGGTGCTGTTGCTCGACGAGCCGACCGAGGGCATCCAGCCGTCGATCATCAAGGACATGGCGCGCACCTTGAAGCGAATTCGCGACGAGCGCGGGCTGTCGATCGTGGTGTCCGAACAGGTCTTGAGTTTCGCGCTCGACATTGCCGACCGTGTGCTTGTCATCGAGAACGGCGAGATCGTGCGTGATGACGCGCGTGACGCCGTCGATACCGCGCAGATCTCGAAATATCTGTCTGTCTGAATCCTGCCATGGCTTGTAAAAAGGAGAGCTTTTGATGCCAGAGACACTGATCAAGGTCGATCTCACCAAGTCGGCCTACGATAACGACATGATTCACAACCGCTGGCATCCCGACGTTCCGATCGTGGCGTGGGTCAATCCCGGCGACGATTTCATCATCGAGACCTATGACTGGACCGGCGGCTTCATCAAGAACGATGATTCCGCCGACGACGTACGCGACATCGACCTGTCGATCGTGCATTTCCTCTCCGGCCCGATCGGCGTCAAGGGCGCGGAGCCGGGTGACCTCCTGGTCGTCGACCTGCTCGACGTCGGCCCGTTGAAGGAGAGCCTGTGGGGCTTCAACGGCTTCTTCTCCAAGCAGAATGGCGGCGGCTTCCTGACCGACCACTTCCCGCTGGCGCAGAAGTCGATCTGGGACATCAAGGGCCTCTACACCACGTCGCGCCACGTCCCCGGCGTGAGCTTTGCGGGCCTCATCCATCCCGGCCTGATCGGCTGCCTGCCGGATCCGAAGCTGCTGGCGAAATGGAACGAGCGTGAAACCGCGCTGATCGCGACCAATCCGACGCGGGTGCCGGGCCTTGCCAATCCGCCGTTCGCCCCGACCGCGCACGGCGGCCGCGCCAAAGGCGACGTCAAGGCCAAGATCGGCGCCGAGGGCGCCCGCACCGTGCCGCCGCGCGAACATGGCGGCAACTGCGATATCAAGGACCTGTCGCGCGGCTCGAAGATCTACTTCCCGGTCTACGTGCCGGGCGGCGGGCTCTCGATGGGCGATCTGCATTTCAGCCAGGGCGACGGCGAGATCACCTTCTGCGGCGCCATCGAAATGGCCGGCTGGCTGCATCTGAAGGTCGACATCATCAAGGACGGTGTCGCCAAATACGGCATCACCAATCCGATCTTCAAGCCGTCGCCGATCACGCCGAACTACAAGGACTACCTGATCTTCGAAGGCATCTCGGTCGACGAGGCCGGCAAGCAGCATTACCTCGACGTCCACATCGCCTACCGCATGGCCTGCCTCAACGCCATCGAATATCTGAAGAAGTTCGGCTACTCCGGCGCGCAGGCCTATTCGATCCTGGGCACGGCGCCGTGCCAGGGCCACATCTCCGGCGTGGTCGATGTCCCCAACGCCTGCGCCACGCTGTGGCTGCCGACGGAGATCTTCGACTTCGACGTCATGCCGTCCTCGGCCGGACCGATCAAACATATCAAGGGCGACATCCAGATGCCGATCTCGCCGGATAAATAGCCTTTCCCTGCGCGACGGGATGCGGGACGGTTCAGTATCTGCCGCCCCGCATCCGCCGCTCGCGGACCCAACGATCATTTGCGCAGGACAACGCCATGCCGGTCTACGAATATCTCTGCAACGATTGCGGTCCGTTCACGGACATGCGGCCGATGGCCGAATGCGACGACCCGCAGGATTGTCCGCGGTGCGCGAGCACCTCGCCGCGGGTGATTCTCACCGCGCCGAATTTCTTCTGCATGCCCGCGGATCGGCGCAACGCGATCGCCACCAACGAGCGCAGCGCGCACGCGCCGAAAACGCTCGCCGAATACAAGGCCGCGCACGGTCCGGGCTGCGGGTGCTGCTCGACCAAAAGGCCAGGACGTCTCGTGAGCAGGACCAAGAGTGGTGCGAAAGGCTTTCCGACTGCGCGCCCCTGGATGATCAGCCACTGAGCGCGCGGAGCACTGCTCCCAGCAAAAGGGGCTATCGAACCTTGCCGGCTGCCGCTCGCATCGGCGCTTGGCGGTCACCCGGTTGCTGTCGCGGCGCAGAACTATGTTCCAGCGGGACCGACAGCCGGCACACCAGACCCTCGGCACGCCAGTCGAAGTCAGCGGCCCCGCCGAGTTGCGACTCGATACTGGCAATCACGCTCCTCGTCCCGAATCCGCGCACGATCGGCCGCTCGACCGGCGGCCCGTTGCGCTCCTCCCACAGCATGTCAAGAACGCCGGCGCGAACCTCCCACTTGACCTTGAGACGGCCTGCTTGCACGGAGAGCGCTCCATACTTGGCCGAGTTGGTGATCAGCTCGTGGATGGCAAGGGCCAGCGTCTGCGCGGTCGACGGCTCCAACTGGATTTCCAAACCCTCCAGCTCGATCTGCGCGCCGCTCGCATAGGGCGAAAATTCTTCCTCGATCAGCCGTCCGATCTCAGCGGCCTGCCAACTCGACAATGAGAGGATGGTGTGCACGCGCGCCAGTGCGCTGATCCGTCCCTCGACGGCCTTGATGTAGTCCTTGACGTCATCGCAGCGGGTCAGCCGTACGATGGATTGCGCCAGCGCCAGCGCGTTCTTGGCGCGATGATCGACTTCCCGGGCGAGCAGGCTTTGTCGTTGCTCGGCCCGCTTCCGCTCGGTGATGTCGACCGTCACGCCGCTGACGCGAACGACGCGGCCATAGGTGTCGACGGTCGCCGCCGCGGTGCTGACGCACCAGCGGCTCTCGCCGTCCTGCCGCTTGATCCGGAACTCCACCTCATAGGAGCGTGCACCCTTGTTGAACTGCGCGATCGCCTTGCGCAGTTCGTCGACATCGTCGGCGTGCAGCAGCGTCAGGACGTTCTCGGGCGTCACCGCAAAGCTGAGCGGGTCGACCCCGAAGATCCGGTACTGGCCTTCGTCCCACAACCAGTCGCCGCTGACCCGGTCCCAATCCCAGGAGCCCATCCTGCCGGCGGCGATGGCGAGGCTGCGCCGCTGCTCGCTTTCGATCAGCCGCGCATTCGACTTCTCGAGGTCGGCGGTGCGGGCGCGCACGCGGTCTTCGAGTTCGGCGTTGAGGCGTTCGAGCTGCCGGGTCTTGCGATAGAGCTCCGTGAACACCTTGATCTTCGCGCGCAACACTTCGGGAATGACCGGTACGGGAACGTAGTCCACGGCGCCCATCTCATAGCCGCGAAGCCGGTCGAGATCGCTGACCTGGATCGCCGAGATGAAGATCATCGCCGTCTGCTGGAAGCGCGGGTGCTCCCGGATCATGGCGGCGAGTTCGAATCCGTCCAGTTCGGGCATGCAGACGTCGACGAGGATCACCGCAACCTCGTTCTTGAGCAGATATTCGAGGGCCTCCCGGCCGGAGGTGGCGACCGCGAGATTTTCGCCGAGCTGTTTCAGGATAACCTCGTAGGCGAGCAGCTTGGCCGGCTGATCGTCCACCAGAAGGATATTTACCTTTTCATGATCCATCGCGCAGCCAATCATCAGCGGTGCAGCCACATCCGTATGGCCAGCAGAAGTTGTTCGGTGTTGACGGGTTTGGCCAGGTAGTCGGAGGCGCCGGCCTCGAGGCATTTCTCGCGGTCGCCCTTCATCGCCTTCGCGGTCAGCGCGATGATCGGAAGACGACCGAACCGCGAATTTTGCCGGATCACGCCGATGGTCTGATAGCCGTCCATCTGCGGCATCATGATATCCATCAGGACGATGGCGATCTCCGGATTGCACTCGACGAGGGCGACCGCTTCGCTTCCGGTGGTGGCGGTCAGCACCTTCATGCCGCGCCGCTCCAGGACGCTGGAGAGCGCGAAGATGTTGCGGGCGTCGTCGTCGACCAGGAGCACGGTCCTGCCGACCAGGTCCTCGTCGGAGCTGTTCAGCTTTTCCAGCATGCGCTGCTTCTCGGCAGGCAGTTCCGTGATCACGCGATGCAGGAACAGCGCGGTCTCGTCGAGCAGGCGTTCGGGCGATTCGACGCCCTTGACCACGATGCTCCGCGCCATGGTATGGAGTTCCGCGTCCTCTGCGGCGGAAAGTTCGCGTCCGGTAAAGACCACGACGGGTATGCCCGACAGCGTCTCGTCCTTGCGGATGTTGTCGAGGACGTCGAAGCCGCTCATGTCCGGCAGGCGCAAATCCAGCACCATGCAATCGCAGGGAACGTCGCGCAACGTCGCAAGTGCGCCTGCGCCCGTGTCCGTTGCGATGACCTCGATGTCGTCATGGGCAAGAAGCTCGCGGATGCTGAACTGTTCGGCCGGGTTGTCTTCGACGATGAGCAGGCGCTTGCGACGCGGCTTGGCATACTCCTTGATCTGCGCGAGCGCAGCGCCGACACCTTCGGTGGTCGTCGGCTTGTTGACGAATGAGAACGCGCCGCGCGCCAGCGCATGCTGGCGATCTTCGTCGAGCGTCACGATCTGCACCGGAATGTGCCGGGTCAGGGGATTGTGCTTGAGCTGGCTCAGGACGGTCCAGCCCAGCATGTCCGGCAGGAATACATCGAGCGAGACGGCGGACGGCTGGTATTGCTTGGCAAGATCCAGCGCTTCGGCGCCGCGCGTCGCGACCAGCACCTTGAAGCCCTTGTCGCGTGCCAGATCGACCAGGATGCGCGCATAGTGGGGATCGTCCTCGACGATCAGGAGGATGGTGTCGCCAGCCTCGATGGTGAGGCGATCATCCGACAACAGCTCGGTGACGCGCTCCTGGCTCGTCGTCTGCAGCGCCGGCGCGGGATTGTATTGCGGTGCGGAGCTGGCCGGCGAGGTCACGGTGGGGCCGGAATATGTCAAGGGCAAATAGAGGGTGAAACTGCTGCCCTTGTGAGGTGCGCTGCGAAGGTGGATCTCGCCGCCGAGCAGGTTCGCCAGTTCGCGGCTGATCGCCAGCCCCAAGCCTGTGCCGCCGTATTTGCGGCTTGTGCCGGCATCGGCCTGCTGGAATGCCTCAAAGATCAGCTTCTGCTTCTCCAGGGGAATTCCAATGCCGGTATCGGAGACCTCGAAGGCGATGACGGCCGGCGCCGCGTTGAGGATCGGGTGGTCGAGGCTCCAGCCGCCCACGACGGCGGCGACGCGGAGACGGACGCCGCCTTCGGCCGTGAACTTGAAGGCGTTCGACAGCAGGTTCTTCAGCACCTGCTGCAGACGCTTGGAATCCGTGACGATGCTGCGCGCCAGGTTCGGATCAATTTCGACGTTGAACGACAGCTGACGGTTCTCGGCCTCATGCCGGAACGGGCGCCCGACCGTTTCCAGGAGATTGGCGGTGAGGATTTCCTCGGCATCGACCGTCACCGTCCCCGATTCGATCTTGGACAGATCGAGAATGTCGCTGATCAGGTTCAGCAGGTCGGTGCCCGCGCCGTGGATGGTTCGTGCAAACTCAACCTGCTTGCCGGACAGGTTGCCGTCCGGATTTTCGGTCAATTGCTGACCGAGAATCAGGATGCTGTTGAGCGGCGTGCGCAGCTCGTGCGACATGTTGGCGAGGAATTCGGATTTGTATTTCGAGGTCAAAGAGAGCTCGGTCGCCTTCTCTTCGAGCGCGCGGCGCGCCTGCTCGATTTCCTGATTCTTGCGTTCGACCTCGACATTGCGTTCGGCAAGCTGCTGCGCCTTCTGCTCGAGCTGCTCGTTGGTCTGTTGCAGCTCCTTTTGCTGGATCTGCAGCTCCCTGGCGAGCTGCTGGGATTGTTTCAGCAGTCCCTCCGTCTGCATCGTCGCCTCGATGCTGTTGAGCACGATGCCGATACTGTCGGTGAGTTGCTCCAGAAATGTCATTTGCGAGGTCGTGAACGTGCTGACGGAAGCGAGTTCGATGACCGCCTTGACCTGATTCTCGAACAGCACCGGCAGCACCACGATGTTCCGGGGGATCGCGCGTAACAGCGCCGAGCTGACGGGCACGGTATCGGCGGGGATGTCCGAGACCAGCCGTTGGCGCTTGTCCACCGCGCATTGGCCGACGAGGCCTTCGCCGAATTGCACGATCTGCCGGTGCGGAACGAGGCCGTCGCCGGCATAGGATGCAAGCAGCCACAGTCGCGGGGTCGCCTCGCTTTCGACCTGGTAGATCACGCCCATATGCGCGTTCACCAGCGGACTCAGCTCGGTCAGAAGCAGCCGGCCGACGGTGGTGAGGTCGCGCTGGCCTTGCAGCATGTTGGTGAATTTGGCGAGATTGGTCTTGAGCCAATCCTGCTCGGTGTTGACGTCGGTGGTGAGCCTGAGATTGCCGATCATGGTGTTGATGTTGTCTTTCAGCTCAGCCATCTCTCCTCGGGCGTCAACCTGGATCGAGCGGGTGAGGTCGCCCTTGGTCACGGCGGTCGCCACTTCCGCAATCGCGCGTACCTGGGAGGTCAGGTTGGCCGCCAGAAGGTTGACGTTGCCCGTGAGATCCTTCCACGTCCCGGCTGCGCTCGGCACGTTGGCCTGGCCGCCGAGCCGCCCCTCCACGCCGACTTCACGCGCCACGCTGGTGACCTGGTCGGCGAAAGTCGCGAGCGTCTCCGTCATGTTGTTGATGGTGTCGGCAAGGGCTGCCACTTCGCCCTTCGACTTCACCGTCAGGCTCTGTTTCAGGTCGCCATTGGCGACCGCCGTCACCACCTTGACGATGCCGCGGACCTGCTCGGTCAGGTTGGCGGCCATGAAGTTCACGGTGTCGGTCAGGTCTTTCCAGGTGCCGGCAACGCCGGGCACTTCCGCCTGACCGCCGAGCTTGCCTTCGGTGCCGACCTCGCGGGCGACCCGCGTCACTTCGCCGGCAAACGCATTGAGCTGGTCGACCATGGTGTTGATGGTGTTCTTCAGTTCGAGGATTTCGCCCTTGACGTCGACAGTGATCTTGCGCGAGAGGTCGCCGCGCGCCACCGCGGTCGTGACTTCGGCGATGTTGCGGACCTGCGTCGTCAGATTGGCGGCGAGCAGGTTGACGTTGTCGGTGAGATCCTTCCAGGTGCCGCCGACGCCGGGCACCACGGCCTGGCCGCCGAGCCGGCCCTCGGTGCCGACCTCGCGCGCGACGCGCGTGACCTCGGCGGCGAACGAGCGCAGCTGCTCCACCATCGTGTTCAAGGTGTCCTTGAGCAGCAGGATCTCGCCGCGCACGTCCACCGTGATCTTCTTCGACAGGTCGCCGCCCGCGATGGCGGTCGCGACTTCGGCGATGTTGCGGACCTGGGCGGTCAGGTTCGAGGCCATGAAGTTGACGTTGTCGGTGAGATCCTTCCAGGTGCCCGCGACTTCGGGCACCTGGGCCTGGCCGCCGAGCTTTCCTTCCGTACCCACCTCGCGGGCCACGCGCGTCACTTCCGAGGCGAACGCGTTGAGCTGGTCGACCATGGTATTGATGGTGTTCTTCAGCTCGAGAATTTCGCCCTTGACGTCGACAGTGATCTTGCGCGAGAGGTCGCCGCGGGCGACCGCGGTGGTCACTTCGGCGATGTTGCGGACCTGGGCGGTCAGGTTGCCCGCCATCGAGTTGACGCTGTCGGTGAGGTCTTTCCAGGTGCCGGCGACGCCCGGCACGTTGGCCTGTCCGCCGAGCCGCCCTTCGGTGCCGACCTCGCGCGCCACCCGCGTCACCTCGCCCGCAAAGCGGTTGAGCTGATCGACCATGGTGTTCAGCGTTTCCTTCAGGCGCAGGATTTCGCCGCGCACGTCCACGGTGATCTTGCGCGAGAGGTCGCCGTCGGCAATGGCGGTGGCGACCTCTGCGATGTTGCGGACCTGCGCGGTCAGGTTGCCGGCCATCGAGTTGACGCTGTCGGTGAGGTCCTTCCAGGTGCCGGCGACGCCGGGCACTTCGGCTTGTCCCCCGAGCTTGCCGTCGGTCCCGACCTCGCGCGCCACCCGCGTCACCTCGCCGGCAAAGGCGTTGAGCTGGTCGACCATCGTGTTGAGCGTTTCCTTCAATTGCAGGATCTCGCCCGAGACGTTCACGGTGATCTTCTTCGACAGGTCGCCCTTGGCCACGGCGGTTGCGACTTCCGCGATGTTGCGGACCTGGCCGGTGAGGTTACTGGCCATCGAGTTGACGCTGTCGGTCAGGTCCTTCCAGGTGCCGGCAACGCCGCGCACCATGGCCTGGCCGCCGAGCTTGCCTTCGGTGCCGACCTCGCGCGCCACCCGGGTCACCTCGCCGGCAAAGGCGTTGAGCTGGTCGACCATGGTGTTGATGGTGTCCTTCAGCTCCAGGATTTCGCCGCGCACGTCCACCGTGATCTTCTTCGAGAGATCGCCATTGGCGACCGCCGTGGTCACGTCCGCGATGTTGCGGACCTGGGCGGTCAGGTTGGAGGCCATCGAGTTGACGCTCTCGGTCAGGTCCTTCCAGGTGCCGGCCACGCCGAGCACGTTGGCCTGGCCGCCGAGCCGGCCTTCGGTGCCGACCTCGCGCGCCACGCGCGTGACTTCGCCGGCAAAGGCGTTGAGCTGGTCGACCATGGTGTTGAGCGTTTCCTTGAGCTGCAGGATCTCGCCCGAGACGTTCACGGTGATCTTCTTTGAGAGATCGCCGCCGGCAATCGCAGTGGCGACGTCGGCGATGTTGCGCACCTGCGCCGTCAGATTGCTCGCCATGAAGTTGACGTTGTCGGTGAGATCCTTCCAGGTGCCGGCGACGCCGGGCACCTGGGCCTGGCCGCCGAGCTTGCCTTCGGTGCCGACCTCGCGCGCCACCCGCGTCACTTCCGAGGCGAACGAGTTGAGCTGATCGACCATCGTGTTGATGGTGTCCTTCAACTCCAGAATTTCGCCGCGCACGTCGACCGTGATCTTGCGCGAGAGGTCGCCGCGCGCCACCGCGGTCGTGACGTTGGCGATGTTGCGCACCTGGGCCGTGAGATTGCCGCACATCGCGTTGACGGAGTCGGTGAGGTCCTTCCAGGTGCCGGCGACGCCGGGCACGATCGCTTGTCCCCCGAGCTTGCCGTCGGTGCCGACTTCGCGCGCGACGCGCGTGACCTCCGAGGCAAAGGAACGAAGCTGATCCACCATGGTATTGATGGCTTCCTTTAGCTGCAGGATTTCGCCGCGAACGTCCACGGTGATCTTTTTCGACAGGTCGCCGTTGGCCACCGCAATCGTCACCTCGGCGATGTTGCGGACCTGACCGGTCAGGTTGTTGGCCATGGAGTTGACGCTCTCGGTAAGGTCCTTCCAGACGCCAGTCACCTCGGGCACCTCGGCCTGGCCGCCGAGCTTGCCTTCGGTACCGACCTCGCGCGCCACCCGCGTCACTTCCGAGGTGAACACGCCGAGCTGCTTGATCATGGTGTTGACGATGTTGGCGGACTGCAGGAACTCGCCGCCGAGTGGACGGCCGTCGACGTCCAGTTTCACGGTCTGCAGCAGGTCGCCTTGGGCAACGGCCGCGACGGCGCGGGTCACTTCGCGCGTCGGCCAGAGCAGGTCGTCGATCAAATTGTTGACCGAACCTTCCATGTCGGCCCAGCAACCGCCGGCCAAACGGAACTTGACGCGCTGCCGGGTTTTTCCTTCCCGGCCGACCACCTGGCCGACGCGCTCCAGCTGCTGCGCCATCTGCTGATTGGCGGCCACGATCTCATTGAATGTATCCGCGATCTTTCCCTCGATCCCGAGATGGTCACCCGTCATGCGCACCGAGAAGTCACCGCTGCGCATCGCCTGGAGCGAGTGAAGCAGGTCCTGCAGGGGGTCGGTCTTCCCGTTTTTGTAGCGCTTGACCTTGCTGCGCCGACGGTTTGACGAAACGACTGGATCAAGCTCACTCATGCCAACGCCCCCCTTGAACCAAGGCCGGTCGGATATGCGGAACCTGCAGGTCGATATCCGGCGCTGAAATTCCGGACCGCAGGATTGGTCGGCGCATCTTCGAATTCAAGCCAACGCACGCTGCGTGCAAGCTTTTTTGGTTCCAATATCCAAGCCGAATTGACCAATCCGGCAGCGGGAACTTTGTTCCCCGGGCGGTTAGATATTTTTTTGAGACCGCGGGACGGGCCCGCCGCGGTCGCGAAGGCCCTGGGCTTTGGACACTTCGGCCCGACCAGGGCGCAGGCAGGCAAGGAGGGGGCGATCGCCCTAGGGCCGCTTCTGCTGCGGCCTTCGCGGCGGCGCAGTCTGCGCCGCGCCGGCGGCCTGAGGCTCAAACTTGCGATCCATTTTTTGAGCGGTCTGGCTGACGTCGAGCAGGGTACGCCGGCCTTCCTCGATCACGGTTGCCGACTTCTGCTTGAAGGTATCGGCGAGTTCGCGGAGCGATTGCACCTTCTGCAACAGCTCGTCGGGCCTTCCGTCGGCAAAGCCCGGAATGGCGCCCTCGACTTTCGACACGACGCTGTCGAAGCCGGCAAAGGCGCTGTCCGCCTGGTCGATCATGGCGTCGATCGCCTCGCCCTTGCTCTTGAGCGATGCGGTATAGGTCTCGAACGAGAGCAGTGCGTCTTTCACCGCGTCGGCGTTGTCGACGATGACCCGGTCGACATTGTGTAGCGTGTCGGTAATGGATTGCTGCTCGCTCAGATCGGCGGTCAGGACCGGAATGCCGTCCTCATCCAGCGGCACCGGAGGCGCCGCCGGTGCGCCACCGACCAACGAGATCGCCGCGATGCCGGTGAGTCCCTGGAATTCGATGCCGACGACGGTGTCCTTGCGAATCGGCGCGCTGTTGTCGAGCATCGCCAGCACCACGATCTTGCGCGGGCTTTCCAGTTTGATCGATACGATGTTGCCAGCCTGGATGCCGTCGAAATTCACCGGCCCACCCCGGCGCAGTCCGCTGGCGGAGCCGTCGAAGACGATCCGGATCTGGCTGCGCTGCTGCATGCCACGCAGCTTCTGGACCACCAGCATGCCGGCGAACGCCGCGACGATCACCGCAAGCGTCGTACCTCCGATCATCAGGTTGCTGGCGCGCATCGTTCCTTCCGTGGAACCGGTCCTGGCCAATCCGTGAGGGGCCGGGAGGCGGATCGCAAGCGGTCATTATACAGCATTTTCCAGCGAAAGCCTGCCCCGGACTTGATCCGGGGTGGGTACCCGTCCGCGTGGGGAAACGCGGCAGTAAACGTAGCGCCACAGTTGAACAGATGGAGGATCAGTGTCCAGTGCCGGTCTTTGCCGCTCCCTTGGCTGCGTCGTTGTTGAGAACGATCAGCGCGTCCACGGCCACGCCGGCTTTGGCGTTGATCAGGAACGGGTTGACGTCGATCGACGCGATCCGGCTGCCGGCGTCCGCGATCAGGTTGGACAGCCCGACCAGCGCCTTCACGGCGGAAGCCTCGTGCAGTGCGGGCTTGCCGCGATAGCCGCCGATCTTGACGCCGGCCTTGGTGCGCGCGATCAACGCCTTGGCCTCGGCCTCATCCAGCGGCGCACCGGCAAGTGCCACGTCCTTCATCAGTTCGATGTCGATGCCGCCGGTTCCGAACAGCACCACCGGTCCCATTTCAGCATCGAGCGAGGCGCCAACCACGAGCTCGAGATCGGCCTTGACCTGCTGCGCGATCAGGACGCCCTCGAGCTTCGGCTTGCCCTTCAGCTTCTTGACGCGCGCGGTGATGGTGTCGAAGGCCTTCCTGACCTCGGCGGGGTTGTTGAGATTCAACACCACGCCGCCGATGTCGGATTTGTGCAGGATGTCGGCGCTGACCACCTTGGCGACGACGGGAAAGCCGATCCTCTTGGCAATTTTCGCGGCCTCTGTTGCGGTCTGCGCGATCTCTTCTTTCGAGATCGGGATGCCGTAGGCCTTCAGCAGCTTCTTTGAGGCGACCTCGTCGAGCGCGGCACCTTGCGCCGCTTTCAGCGTCTTTTCCAGCACGGCCCGGGCGGACGCCTTCGAGCTGGAGACAATGTCAGGCACTTCCTTGCGCAGGCTTGCGTAGTCGATCAGCGACTTGATCGCGCCGACCGCGCGATCCATGCCCTGCATCACCGCGATGTTCGGCAGCGATTTGCGCAAGGCCTTGGTAAATTCGGTGAATCCGATCGACATCGCGCTGATGTAGATCACGGGCTTTGACGCCTCGCCCGCCATCTCGTTGACGATGCGCAAATTGCGCTCGCGCAACTCATGAGGCGCCTTCGGCAATTCCGAGTCGATGATGACGATGTCGGTATCGGGATCGTCGATCATGATCCTGATCGCGGCCATGTAGACGGAGGGATCGACGACCGCGGCAAATCCCGCATCGAGCGGATTGCCGACGATCGAGCCGGGGCCGAGCATTCGGGCGAGCTTCTCGCTTGCATTGCTGCTGAGCGGGGCGAAGTTCAGGCCCGCCGAATGGAAGGCATCGATCAGAAGCCCGCGCTTGCCGCCCGACAGCGTGACGCCCGCGAGCCTGCCGCCCTTTGGCGTCTCGGCATGGACGAAACATTCGGTGGTTTCGATCAGCTCGTCGAGACCGCGCACACGGATCACGCCTTCGCGGGTCGAGATCGCATCGAAGGTTTCGATCGAGCCGGCCAGTGCGCCGGTATGCGCCATCGCGGCGGCGCGTCCCCCTTCGGAGGCGCCGAGCTTGAGCGCGATCACCGGCTTGCCGGCGGCGCGTGCGGCCTTGCAGGCCTCGCGGAACGCCTTCGTGTTGCGCACGCCCTCGAGATAGACCACGATGACGCGGATGCTCGGATCGGCCGCGAAATAGGCCATGAAGTCGGGGGTCTCAAGCCCGGTCTCGTTGCCGGTCGTGACCATATAGCCGACACCGACGCCGCGATCCTCCAGCGCCTGGCGGATCGCCATCACGATGGCGCCGGACTGTCCGGCGATCGCAACCGAGCCCGCCTCCATGGTGACGACGCGGTCGTCGATGTTGGTGAACAGCTTTTCGCCGGCGCTCAAATTGCCGAGACAGTTCGGCCCCGTCACCGCGAGGCCGGTCTCACGCACCGCGTCTTGCAGTTCCACGGCAAGCCGCTGGCTTTCCTCGTCCTGCAGCTCGGAAAAGCCCGAGGTGACGATGGTCGCCGAACGCGCGCCGGCGGCCGCCGCATCGCGGATCACCTGGACGGCGAAACGCGCCGGCACCAGCACCACCACGTGGTCGGGCTTGTCCGGCAGGCTCGCGAAATCCTTGTAGCAGGGCGCGCCCCAGACCGTCTCGCGCTTGGCATTGATGGGGTAGATGCCGCCTTCGTAGTTGTACTTGATCAGGTTGTTCCAGATGCGCTCGGCATAGTTGCCCGGCTTGTCGGTGGCGCCGACCAGCACGATGTTGCGCGGATGCAGCATCGCATGAATGCTCTTGACGATGCGGCTCGCATCAGGGGGCGGCGCCCATGTGTGAGCTGCGACAGACGCGGTGACCTGAGCTTCCATCGACGGTACCTTCCCCTCGCGTTCCTGACCTTATTCCGCGCGGCGGACGCGTCAGGCGGACGCAATATGTGGTCTTTGGTCCCTTCTATGAGGTGTCGCCGATGGTAGCAACCGACCGAACGGAATGGCGGCGTTTCGATTTCGGCTGCGCTACCGAGCCAATCCCGGCCGCGTCGGCGAAGCGATGCCGGCAAGCAGCACGGCGAGAATGCCGGTCAGGAAGATGCCGTCGAACGTTCCGGCGCCGCCGATTGAGGCGACCGGCGCACCAAGGCCGCTGATCTTGTCGAGGTTCATGAGGTCGGCGCCAATAAGCGTCCCCATCGAGCCCCCGATATAGGCAAGCGGGGCTGCGTATTCGCGCGACAGCAGGAAGGCGAGGATGGCGGTGACGACGACCGGCGCAAACACCGGCACCGCGATGCCGACACCTTGCACCGGGGTCGCCATCGAATGGATGATGAGCGCGACGACCACGATCGCAATCGCCGCCTTGACCCAGAGTTCGTAGCGCATGACGAGGTAGGTCGACATCAGCGTCGGGATCACGGCACCGCCGACATTGACGGCGAGTACCGTGCCCGGCCAGGAGGTCACCAGCGGCACCACGTAGCGCATGCCGAAGAAATCCACGATCTCTCCCGATCTGAGATTGTGTCCGGGAAGGACGGTAATCGGGATGTTGAAATAGCTGCCGATCAGCGAGCCGAACAGCAGGAACAGCGCGGCCCCGGGGCCGATGCCGAGCCGCATGTAGGCATAGCGCAGGATGCGAAGCTGGATCAGGATGATCAGCCCGACAAACACAAAGACCAGGATCGAGAACAGTCCCGGCGTCAGCGGCAGGTAATGCACTTGGGAGTTCATGTACGTGGCGTTTCGGTTGGTCGGCGAAGCGAAACATCTCACAGCAAAGGCGCTATGACAATTGATCCCGGCGGGTGCCGTTCCGGGAAGCAATCCGGGAAAACGAAAAATCTCCCTCCCAAGTCATATTCATCCGCGACGTCCTCGAGCAGAAGCGAAAAGTCGCGCGCGCGGCCCTGGGGGGGGGACGAGGCCGCGCGCCTTCAGGAGGAAGTTCGGGGCGGCCTCCTCTATTGAGGTAGCCTTATCGGGCGAACCTCTGACACCGGTTGACGCGATACCGCGACGTCGATGCCGAGCCTGGTCGTGTCGGTCGTGCCGTCCGCGGTCTTCAGCAGCGGCGAGCCGGTGCGGGCATCGTGCGGTCTGATCAGGGCGGCCGGCGGCCCCTCGGCGGACCAGCCCGGCCCAAGATCCACGAACAGGGCGATAAATCCGGCCAACAGCACGGCGAAGCTCTGCAACAAGAACACCAGCAGGAGCCGCGCGACACGCGGCAGGCTCAGTTGACTTTTGATCCTCAGGTCGTGACAGGCCGGCATTTGGCGCTCCCGAAAGGTTAAATCCACCCGCCGCCATTGTTCGGCAGCGCCCGGTCGCCCGCGAGCAGAACGATCGGCAATGTTCGGCAGCCGTCCGCTCCGGCGCCGACGGCGGACCGGCGGCTTTGTGCGGTTTTGTCCGGAAATGTACGTCTGCTACAGTGGGCGCGGAATCGCGCAGGTGAGACGATGACGACGCCAGACAAGCAGCTTTCCGACGAGCAGAGCCGGCAGGTCGCGGAAATCGTGCGCGAGGAAATCGCGCGCCGGCGCATGTCCCGGCAATGGCTCGCCGACCAGGCCAAGTTGAGCCTTTCGACCCTGGAAAAGGCGCTCGGCGGACGCCGTCCCTTGACGCTCGCAACCATCGTGCGGCTGGAGCTGGCGCTCGGCATGTCGCTGCGCAACGGGGCGGTGGCGGCCAACGTCGCGTCCGGCACCGAAATCGCGCCGGACAGCCTCGGCGCCTACTCGCGACGCGGGGTGACCTGGATCGAGGGAACCTATCTGACGGTGCGGCCATCCTTCGGCGACAGGGACGCGATTTATGCTTATCGCACCGAGATTGTCTGGGATGAAGCGGCGTCATCGCTGTCGTTTCGGGAGAGCGAGCGGCTCGATGCGGCCTATAGTCAGTACGGCGAAGTTGCCGTTCCAAACCAGTCCGGCTTCATCTATCTCGTCACCAACCGGCACGGCCAGCATCGTCTGATCACGGTATCGCGGCCAACGCAATCGGGCTCGGGCGCAATGTATGGCATCATCACGACCCTGCTGGCCGGGCGCGGCTCGCAACTGACGCCGGTCGCAGCGCCGATCGCGCTGGTGCCGATCAAGACCATCAAAACTCCGACGGTCGGTCGAATCTCCGCCGATGACGCCAACTACGCGCTGTATCGCGAACATCTCCGCCGCACCGTCGATGAGCCGTTCGCGGTGCTGCTCGGTTGACGCGGAGATGGAGGAGCGACCATCGCTCCTCGGGTCTCTTGCGGCGATTTTTCCTGATCCGAACCGGCGCGCTAATGGCTGAACTCGCCCTTCGCCATCATCAGATGGTGCTGCTGGTGATGCGATCCCTGCACCATGAGTCCCATGAAGCCGAGCGCCCTGAGCTTTGTCACTTGCCTGTCATCGTTGCTGGTGACGGTCATCTTGACGCCGTTCGGCAGGTCTTCCGTTTTGGCGTCCCAGCCGAGCTGGACCAGCTCATGCACATGCGCGGGAAGCATGCGCTTGATCGCGTCGCGCGTGCGGCCCTCGCCGGTCACCGTGATTTCAACGCCGTTGTCGAGACTGCGCTCGGTCGCCGCGGCGCGCAGCGTCACCTCGTCCATGTCGATCAGATGTTCGCGCAGCGCCGAGATGTTGACCTTCGACCAGTCGGTGGCCGGATCCGCCTCCAGCATCCGCACGACCTCCTGAATCGTGCCGAAAGCCTCCTGTCCGGGCATCACGGGCTGACCGGACGTTTCGCTTCCCATCATCATGCCGTGCATGCCCTGCATCATCTGGCCATGCATGCCGTTCGGCGGCATCATCCGCTGCTGGTGGTCGGCACCGCCCGAATTCATTTGCTCGTGCATCCGGGCGTGATCGGGCATTTGCGCCACCGTAGAGGCGGTCGCGGCAACTATCGCTACGCCGGCAAGGCCGGCCTTCCATGACCATGACGACATGATCGATCTCCTTCCTGGACGCGCCCTTGTTGCCTGAATAGGCCATGATCGGGAATTCGCGTATGATCGTGATCATACGCGAAAGTCATGCCAGCGGTCCGAGCAGCCTGATTTTGCCCTTGAGCCGCTCGATCTCCCCGGCGGCCGCCATCTCTGCGAGCGTCCGGTAGAGCGCCTCGTGTGTGAGACCGAGTTCAGCCGCGAGGTTCTTCAGCGTGCCGGTCAGTTTGACCGTGCGTCCGTCGGCACCGGTGTTGAGCGCGAGAAAGTGCCAGATGCGGTCATGGGCGGAGTGAATATTGCGCTGCTCAAGCCGCGTCCGCAGGTTCATCACCTGGCGGGCGAGCATCCCCATGAAAGCTTGTGCCGCCTTGGGATTGCGCTCGAATTCAACGAGCACCAGCGCCTTGGGGTAGAGCCGCACGATCGCATCGGTCATCGCAATCGCGTCGCAATGATAGACCGGCGCGAACAGCGAGGCTTCAGCGAGCGTTTCACCGGCCGCGGCGACATGAAGCACGGCCTCGCGTCCGGCGCGGTCGACGCGGACGAGCCGCACGCTTCCGGAGATCACCATGTAGAAACCCGCGGTGCGCTGCCCACTGTGGAACAGGGATTGTCCGGCCTTGAGCGTGCGCTCAACTCCGGCAGCCTGAACCGTCCGCGTGAGCCAATCCACCATCTCAACCAAGAAGGCCCTTTCGTCACCTGGACCATGCCAAGACTACCACGTGAGAGGCAAAGAGGCCGCCCCGGTGGGGCGGCCTCGCGTCGATCAGCCTTTCAGCTCCGGGAGCAGCCCCAGCTCCTAGCCGCCCGTCTCGGCGCTGATGATGTCGCCGAACAGCTCCCACTTGCCGCCCTTGAACTGCATCATCTTGAGCTGCTCGATCGGGGCGAAATCGGTCGGGCCGGTCGTGACCTTGATGCCGGGGATCAGCGTGTCGGCCGTGAAGTCCTTCAGGCTCGCGGCCTGCTTCATCACGTTTTCCCGCGTCAGGTCGTCGCCGCATTGCTTGAGCACCTGCACCATGGTTTGCGCGGCGGCATAGCCATAGACCAGGTTGGAATTGGCAAGGTCGGTGCCCGGCATGTATTTGTCCATGAAGGCCGTGAACTTCTTCATGCCTTCGTCGTCCTTCCACTGCGGATCGGAGGTGTCCTTGAGATAGCCCGCCGACAGGATGCCTTCGGACGCCTCGAGGCCTGCGGGTTTCATCACCGCGCCGATCGAGATCGAGACGTCGGTCATCATATGCATCGGCTTCCATTCCAGCTCGGCCATCTTCTTGATCGCCTGGGCGGCGAATTTCGGCGTCGAGATATTGAGGAAGACGTCGGCGCCGGTGCCCTTCAGCTTGACGATATGGGAATCGATCGAGGGTTCGGTGGTCTCGTAGCTCTCCTCGGCAACGATCAGCTTGGATGCGTCGCTGCCGAAGATCTCCTTGATCCCCGCGACGTAATCCTTGCCGAAATCGTCATTGGCATAGAAGATCGCGACCTTGGCGTCGGGCTTGTGCTTGAGGATGTATTTCGCAAAGATCCGCGCCTCGACCCGGTAGCTCGGCTGGAAGCCCATGGTCCAGGGGAAATCCTTCGGGTCGTTCCACTTGCTGGCGCCGGTGGCGACGAACAGTTGCGGCACCTTCTTGGCGTTCTGATATTTCTGCACCGCGGTCTGGGTCGGCGTGCCCAGCGCATTGAAGATGAACAGCACCTCGTCGCTCTCGATCAGCTTGCGGGTCTGCTCCACCGTCTTGGGCGGGCTGTAGGCATCGTCATAGGAGATGAAGTTGATCTTGCGGCCGTTCACCCCGCCATTGTCGTTGATCATCTTGAAATAGGCTTCCTCGGTCTTGCCGATGACGCCATAGGCCGACGCCGGACCGCTATAGGCCTCGACATTGCCGATCTTGATCTCGGTGTCGGACGCGCCGGTATCGTATTTCTTCTGCGCGAACGCACCTGGACTGGCCAGCACCGTGAACGCGGCCGCGGCGGCAAGCAGGGACAGTTTCTTGTTGTTCATCAGGCATTCCTTCGTTTCTTCGTGGTTGGAGGTTACTCTTACGACACGGTGGCCCTGGCCATTGCTGTGGCCAAGGCCATCGAAAAACTCTTGCGCAAGGTCGGCTTGTGAATCTTGCCAGTCGCGTTGCCCGGCAACGCGCCGATTCGCAAGAGAGGCGCCCGCAACACATGATGCGAATGTCAGAATCGGACCACTAGCGCCACCTGATGTCAGAACTGTGCCGCGCAACATGCCCAAATCAGGCGGAACTTGCCAGCCGGAGTTTTGGGCACGGAACGGGCTCGCCCACAGTGAGGATGGGGACGCGCGATGCTGTCTTGCGTTGAGTGGCTGGGACCTGGCTTTGCGCCGATGGCAGATAGACCAGCTTCAGCTTCCAGGTAGATTCGTTCATGCAGGCTTCGTTGATACAGGTTCGCGATCTCGCGGCCGAAGATGCCCGAGTCTTGCTCTGCAAGTCCCGCCCTCTTGCATCAGAGGGCGCGGGGAATGCCGGGTGCCCAATGCACCCGCAGCCTCGTGCGCGCTTGGTAGTTTTAGTATGCGCACGAGTATTCACAGCGGAGGCACCGGAAAACATCCGGCATTCCCGCGCGCGAATGGTTTTACGGCTTATACGCGCTCTCCTCGGGGACCGGGCTTTCTTGCCCCCGTCATCCCTGAGAAGCTTGCTTCCCAAGAACTTGACACCAGCGTCGGGGTGTCAGGACCACACGACTTCGCCGTCCGCCTCAGTGCCGTTCGTTATCGGCGCCTCCGCGTCCACCGCAGCCCGCCCCGCGAACGTGACGATCGCGTGTCGCCCCTCTGGTGGGACGGGATGGGGGAATCAATAATGCTGTTTCTACTTCCCCGTCAAGCAAAACTTCTGAAAATCGGAAATTAGGCGCTGGCGCTGGTGAGAAGGCGGCAGAACAGAGATGGAATCAGCGGAGGATGGAGGCTCAAGGTCCGCGGCCAGCCACTCGACGCAAGTTTGCAGCCATCGATCGGGGCATCGTGACAGCGAGGGGAGGACACCATGCCGGAGCGCGCAGGAACGCAAAGCCCGTTCTACACCGCCGAACACGAGGCGTTCCGCGACGTGATCAGTCATTTCGTGGCGCGGGAAATTGAGCCTTATACCAGCGAATGGGACGAGGCCGGCGAGTTTCCTCGCGAGCTCTATGCCAAGGCGGCAAGCATCGGACTGCTGGCGCTCGGCTTCCCGGAAGACTGCGGCGGCGTTCCGGCCGATCAGTTCATGAAGATCGTGGCCTCGCAGGAACTGGCGCGGGCCGGTGCCGGCGGGATCAGCGCCAGCCTGATGAGCCACGGCATCGGCGCGCCGCCGATCGCGCGGGCCGGGCGCGCGGAGATCAAGGCCCGGGTGTTGCCGGAGGTGCTGTCGGGTCAGAAGATTTCGGCGCTGGCGATCACCGAGCCGGGCGGCGGCTCCGATGTCGCGAACCTGGCCACCCGGGCGCGGCGCGACGGTGACCACTATGTCGTCAATGGCGAGAAGACCTTCATCACCTCGGGGATGCGCGCCGACTATCTGACGGTCGCGGTCCGCACCGGCGGAGAGGGGGCTGGCGGCGTCAGCCTGCTGCTGATCGAGGGCGATACGCCGGGCCTGTCGCGCACCAAGCTCAAGAAGATGGGCTGGTGGGCGTCCGACACCGCGAGCTTGTTTTTCGACGATTGCCGCGTGCCGGCGGAAAACCTGATCGGCGAGGAAGGCCAGGGTTTTAGGCTGATCATGCAGAACTTCAACAGCGAGCGCATGGGCATGGCGGCAAGTTGCACGGCCTTCGCGCGCGTCTGCCTCGACGAGGCGATCGCCTATGCCAAGGCGCGCAAGACCTTCGGCAAGCCGATCGCGCAGCACCAGGTTATCAGGCACAAGCTGGTCGACATGGCGCAGCGGGTGGCCGCCTCGCAGGCGATGCTGGAAATGCTGGCCTGGCGGCTCGGGCAGGGCGAAAGCCCGGTCGCCGAAATCTGCATGATGAAGAACCAGGCCACGCAGACCATGGCCTACTGCGCCTCGGAGGCGGTGCAGATTTTCGGCGGCGCCGGCTATATGCGCGGCGTCAAGGTCGAGCGCATCTATCGCGAGGTCAAGGTCAATGCGATCGGCGGCGGCACCGAGGAAATCATGAAGGACCTGGCGAGCCGGCAGATGGGGTTATAGGGATGCGTGTCATTCCGGGGCGCGAGTGAAGCGAGCGAACCCGGAATCCTGAGATTGTCTAGCGAGATTCCGGGTTCGCGCTGACGCGCGCCCCGGAATGACGAAGACCCGCACGAAAGGAAACGCCAGATGATCACGCTCTATCACTGCGACGGCGCGCGCTCGTTCCGTCCGCTCTGGATACTGGAGGAGCTGGGGCTCAGCTATGAACTGAAAATGCTGCCGTTCCCGCCGCGGGTCTTTGCCAAGGAGTATCTGGCAATCAATCCGCTCGGCACCATTCCATTCATGATCGACGGCGACACCAGGATGGCGGAGTCCTCCGGCATCTGTCACTATCTCGGGACCAGATACGGACCGACGCCGCTGATGGTCGGCGTCGATGAGCCGGCCTATGGCGCGTTCCTGAACTGGATGTATTTCTCCGACGCGACCTTGACCTTTCCGCAGACGCTGGTGCTGCGATACACCCAGCTCGAGCCCGAGGAGCGGCGCAACCCGCAAGTGGCGACCGACTACGCCAAATGGTTCTTAGGGAGGCTGCGGGCGGTCGAAGCCGCGATCGCGGACGCGGAAACACTGTGCGCCGGCCGCTTCACCGCGGCCGACATCGTGATCGGCTATGCGCTGCGGTTGGCCGACAGCATCGGGCTGTCAAAGGATTTCGGACCCAATGTGGCGGCGTATTGGGCGCGGCTGCAGGCGCGCGAGGGCTACCAGCGCGCAAGGGAGGCGGAGCGGCGCGCCGGTGTCGAACAGAATGTCGCACCGCGAATCCGGGCTTAGTCAGGTGAAGGCGTCATTCCGGGGCGATGCGAAGCATCGAACCCGGAATCTCGAGATTCTCCGATGTGCAATTGCACATCGTAGTTCGATGCTTCGCATCGCCCCGGAATGACAGCCTCCACAGGTGCCGAATTTACGCTATGGTTGGCTTCGCGTCGCGGCCCGGAGAGGCCGCACGCGCGGAGATACGACCATGGATGCAATCGCAGCGGACGCGAAGCGCCGCACGTCAGGCAATCTGATGCTGATTACCCCGGAGCGGGTGTTCTATGCCGGCCTGCTTGGCCGGCCGCGCCGTCGCTGCTCGGGTGCGTTCCACGTCTATGTGGCGATCGAAGGCGGCTTGCATCTCGCGCCCGAAGGTGTGCGGGAGACCTATGGCGAACTCGCCGTCGTGCCGCCCTATCTGCAGCACACCATTTCCAGCGACCATCGCGCGGTGATTTGCGTGACCATCGAGCCGGAAAGCGTTCGCGACGGCGCATTCGATGAACTTGCCGCGCGCCTGTGCGGGCCGGAGCAGCCGCTGTTTGCGCGCCGGATCCGCTCGGCCTACGATCGACTGCGCGAGCGTCGTTGCCGCGACGATATCGACAGCGCCGAGCTTGATCGCATGTGCCTCGGCGAGACCCTGCCGGCGCGCCAGCTTGATCCGCGCGTGGTGACGGCGATCGCCCAGATCGGCCGTTTCGCAGGCGAGCCGGTGACCGCCGCAAGCTGCGCCGTGGAGATCGGGCTGTCGCCGTCGCGATTCCTGCACCTCTTCAAGGAAGAGACCGGCATGTCTTTCCGCTCGTTTCGCGCCTGGAAGCGCGCGCGGCATCTCCTGCACTTTGCCAATCAGGACCTCAACCTCGCGCATCTGGCGCAGGAGATCGGCTATCCCGACTCCACCCATTTCAGCCACTCGATCCGGCGCTTTTACGGGCTCAAGCCGCGGGCGATCTTCTCCGGCTCGCGTGACCTCGCGATCTACCGGTCGGGCCGCGCGGGCGATAGCGCGTTGACGCAAGAAGCCGGCTGACGCCCTCCGCATGATGTTTTCAGTGCCGCTTCGCGGCCCCGAACCTTAGCCAGGGTCAATGCATGAGCGACAAGGCCGTCATCACCTGCGCGCTGAACGGCGTGCTGACCGATCCGAAGCAGCACCATGTTCCGGTGACGCCGGAGCAGATGGCGCGCGAGGCCAAGGCCGCGTTCGATGCCGGCGCCAGCATCATGCATATCCACCTGCGCCAGCAGGCTCCTGGCAAGGGTCATCTGCCGTCGTGGGAGGTCAGTGTCTCGCGCGAGATCCAGCAGGCGATCCGCGAGGCCTGCCCCGGCGTCATCATCAATCACACCTCGGGCACGTCGGGGCCGAATTATCAGGGCGCGCTCGATTGCATCAGGCAGACCCGGCCCGAAATCGCGGCCTGCAACGCGGGCTCGCTGAACTATCTGAAGGTCAAGGCCGACAATAGCTGGGCCTGGCCGCCGATGATGTTCGACAATGCGGTCGAGAAGATTCAGGACTATCTCGACGTGATGTGGGATGCGAACACGATTCCGGAGTTCGAATGTTTCGATGTCGGCATCGTGCGCTGCGTCGGCATGTACCGGCAGACCGGCATGTATGCGGGGCCGCTGGAATACAATTTCGTGATGGGCGTCGCCTCCGGCATGCCGGCCGATCCGGAACTGCTGCCGATCCTGCTGAAGCTGAAGCTGCCGGAGGCGCATTGGCAGGTCACGGCGATCGGCCGCGCCGAGATCTGGCCGCTGCACCAGGCTTGCGCCGATCGCGGCGGCCATCTGCGCAGCGGGCTGGAAGATACCTTCTATCTCGGCGACGGCACCAAGGTGACGTCGAACGGGCAGCTGGTCGAGGCGCTCGCCGCCTGCGCGCGCCGCGCCGGCCGCGACATCGCGAGCCCCACGGAAGCGCGGCAGATTTTCGGGGTCAGGAATTAGAGTTTCGTGATCGATCTTGAGCCTGACGGTTCCGCGAATTCAATCTAACCTCTCCCTGTGGGAGAGGTCGGCGCGCAGCGCCGGGTGAGGGGTTGCGCTCTATCGATAGACCGTAACCCCTCACCCCAACCCTCTCCCAAAGGGAGAGGGAGCTCACCGCCGCTGTTGATGGTTGGGAGGAATGAATGACTGACTTGGCAGCCACCGGCGGGGTGCCGGGACCGGGACGCATCGGTCGCGTGGCGATCGGCGATCTCTTGAAACGCGCGGCGCGGCGCTTTCCCGATCGCGTCGCGGTCACCGACGGCACGCGGCAGGTCACGTTCACCGAAATCGAGCGCGACGCCAACCGTTTTGCGAACTATCTGGTGGCGCGGGGTTTAGAACCCGGCGCGAAGATTGCCACGATCTGCAACAATTCGGTCGAATTCGTCAAAGCCCTGTTTGGCATTCATCGCGCCGGCCTGGTCTGGGTGCCGATCAACACCATGCTGGGGCCGTCCGACATGGATTATATTCTGGCCCACGCCGAGGCCCGCTTCGCGCTGATCGACGACAATCTCTATGCGCAGCAAGACCGTCGCGCAGCCTTGCAGCAGCGTGGACTGGACCTGATCGCCGTCGATCTCACCGGGACGGCAGCCGCGGCCGGTCTTGTGGATTTCAACGACCTGATCATGGGGCATTCCGACGTCGAGCCGGACATCGCGTTCGACGATCGCGATCTCGCGATGATCATCTATACCTCCGGCACCACGTCGCGGCCGAAGGGCGCCATGCATTGTCATCTCGCCGTTGTGATGGCTGTCATGAGCAACTGCATCGAAATGCAGCTCTCGCGCGACGACGGCATCACCGGGCAGTTCCCGATCTTCCACTGCGCCGGCCATGTGCTGCTGTTGAGCTATCTCTCGGTCGGCGGCCGCATGGCGCTGATGCGCGGCTTCGATCCCGTCGTCTGCATGGAGGCGATCGTGCGCGACAGGCTGACCGTGTTCGTCGGCCTGTCCTTGATGTACCAGGCGATCCTCGATCATCCGCGCCGCCGGGAATACGACCTCTCGGGCCTGCGCACCTGCATCTACACCATGGCGCCGATGGGCCGGCCGCTGCTCGAGCGCGCCATCAAGGACCTCTGTCCGAATTTCGTGCTCTCCAGCGGCCAGACCGAGATGTATCCGGCCACCACCATGTCGCGGCCGGAGGTGCAGCTCGATCGTTTTGGCAATTACTGGGGCGAGTCGCTGATCGTCAACGAGACAGCGATCATGGACGACAATGGCAATCTGCTGCCGCGTGGCGAGATCGGCGAACTCGTGCATCGCGGGCCGAACGTGATGCTGGGCTATTACAAGGATCTCAAGGCGACCGAGGAAGCGCGAAAGTTCGGCTGGCATCATACCGGCGATCTCGCGCTCATTGACGACAATGGCGAGGTGCTGTTCCTCGATCGCAAAAAGGACATGATCAAGTCCGGCGGCGAGAATGTCGCCTCCGTGAAGATCGAGGAAACGCTGCTCGCGCATCCCGCCGTGCAGAATGCCGCCGTGGTCGGCTTGCCGCATCCGCAATGGGGCGAGGCGGTCTCCGCCTTCGTCAAGCTCAAGCCGGGCGCGCAGGCGTCCGAGGCCGAGATCGCAGAGCACTGCCGCAGACTCCTCGGCGGATTCCAGGTGCCGAAGCTGGTCCGGATCCTCGACGAGATGCCGATGACCGCGACCGGCAAACTGCGCAAGGTCGAACTGCGCCAGGCGTATGGCGATTATTTCGCGGCCAAGAGCGCGTGAGGGTGCGCGAACAGGCCCATCCCCATCGTCATTCCGGGGCGCGAGCTAGCGAGCGAACCCGGAATCTCGAGATTCTCAGATGTGCAATTGCGCATCGTAGTTCGCGCTATCGCGCGCCCCGGAATGACAGCGAATGTTGAGAAAGAATCCTCATTGATGGCCGTCATTGAATCCACCATCTCCCCCTCCAGCGCCGCCTTCGCCGCCAACCGCGACGGCATGCTGGCGCTGATTGCGCGGATGCGGGCGCTGGAAGAACGCACGCGTGCCGCGTCGGCCGCCGCCAAGGATCGCTTTCACCAGCGCGGGCAATTGCTGCCGCGCGAGCGCGTGGCGCTGGTGCTCGATCCCGGTTCGCCCTTCATCGAACTATCGACGTTAGCGGGCTACATGTTCGACACCGCAGATGCGGCGAAAAGCGTGCCGGGCGGCGGCTTGATCGCGGGGATAGGCTTTGTGTCCGGCATCCGCTGTATGGTCAGCGCCAACGATGCCGGCATCGATGCCGGGGCGCTGCAGCCGTTTGGGTTGGACAAGACCTTGCGGGCGCAGGAGCTGGCGCTGGAAAACAGGCTGCCTTACGTGCAGCTCGTGGAAAGCGCGGGCGCCAACCTGCTGCGCTACCGGGTCGAGGATTTCGTCCGTGGCGGCAACATCTTTCGCAATCTGGCCCGGCTGTCGGCAGCCGGCCTGCCCGTGGTGACGGTGACGCATGGTTCGTCGACGGCAGGCGGCGCCTACCAGACCGGCCTGTCGGACTATATCGTCATGGTGCGCGGCCGTACCCGCGCCTTCCTCGCGGGACCGCCGCTGCTCAAAGCCGCCACGGGCGAGATTGCGACCGAGGAAGAACTCGGCGGCGCCGAGATGCACACCTCGATTTCCGGGCTCGGCGACTATCTCGCCGAGGACGACCGCGACGCGCTGCGGATTGCGCGCGAGATCATGGCCAAGCTGGAATGGGACCGGTCGGACGCCGGGAAGGGCGACCATCGCCCGCCGCGCTATGATCAGGAGGAGCTGCTCAGCATCATGCCAATGGACCACAAGCGCCCAGTGGACATGCGCCAGGCGATCGCGCGCTTCATCGACGATTCCGACTTTACCGAGTTCGGCGCCAATTATGGCCCCGCCACGGTCTGCGGCCACGCCCGCATCGAAGGCCAGGCGATCGGCATCGTCACCAACAACGGCCCGCTCGACGTTCCCGGCGCCAACAAAGCCACCCACTTCATCCAGGCCTGCTGCCAGAGCCGCACCCCGCTGCTCTATCTCAACAACACCACCGGCTACATGGTCGGAAAGGCCTATGAAGAAGCCGGCATGATCAAGCACGGCTCCAAGATGATCCAGGCGGTGACCTCGGCGACGGTGCCGCAGATCACCATCTATTGCGGCGCCTCGTTCGGCGCCGGCAATTACGGCATGTGCGGGCGCGGCTTCCATCCGCGCTTCTGCTTCTCCTGGCCCAACGCCAAGACCGCCGTGATGGGTGGCGAGCAGGCGGCCGAAACCATGACGATCGTCACCGAGGCCGCCGCGATCAGGCGCGGCAAGCCGGTCGATAAGGACAAGCTCGAGGCGATGAAGGCGCAAATCATCGGCGTGTTCGACGGCCAGATGGATGTGTTCGCAACCAGCGCGCGCCTGCTCGATGACGGCGTGATCGATCCGCGCGATACCAGAGGCGTCCTCGCCGAGGTGCTTGCGATCTGTCGCGAGGCGGAGGCGCGCACGCCGCAAGCCATGCAGTTCTCCGTGGCGCGGCCATGACGGCGAACAGGATGCAGCGGACGCCGTTCTTCAAGATCCTGATCGCCAACCGTGGCGAGATCGCGCTGCGGATCATGCGCACTGCGCGGCGGCTCGGCCACGGCGTGGTGGCGGTCTATTCGGACGCCGATCGCGATGCGCTCCATGTCCGCGCGGCGGATCAGGCGGTGCGGATCGGCGAGGCGCTGCCCGCCCAGTCTTATCTCAAGACAGACGCGATCATCGCGGCGGCAAAAGCGAGCGGCGCCGACGCGGTGCATCCCGGCTACGGCTTCCTCGCCGAGAACGCGGATTTCGCCCAAGCCTGCAAGGATGCGGGGCTGGTGTTCATCGGGCCCTCACCTGCGGCGATCAAGGCGATGGGCAATAAGGCCGGCGCCAAGGCGATCATGCGCAACGCCGGGGTGCCCTGCGTGCCCGGCTACCAGGGCGACGATCAGGGCGATGCCGTGATGTCAGCGGAAGCGAATCGGATCGGCTTTCCCGTGATGATCAAGGCGGTCGCGGGCGGCGGCGGGCGCGGCATGCGGCTCGTCTGCGACGCGGCAGCATTTGCCGATGCGTTGCGCGGCGCGCGCTCGGAAGCGAAGGCCGCATTCGGCGACGGCACCGTCATCCTGGAGCGGGCGATCGTCGACCCCCGCCATATCGAGATCCAGGTGTTCGGCGACGCTTTCGGCAATGCCATCCATCTCGGCGAGCGCGACTGTTCGGTGCAGCGGCGGCATCAGAAGCTGATCGAGGAGGCGCCGTCACCGGCGGTCGCCCCGGACTTGCGCGAAAAGATGGGCGCGGTCGCAGTCGCTGCAGTGCAGGCGATCGGTTACGAGGGCGCCGGCACGCTGGAATTTCTTCTCGACCCGAACGGCAATTTCTATTTCATGGAGATGAACACGCGCCTGCAGGTCGAGCATCCCGTCACCGAGGCCATCACCGGACTCGATCTCGTCGAGCTGCAGTTGCGGGTCGCGGCCGGCGAGCCGCTGCCGCTCGCGCAGGAGGATGTCAGATTCACCGGTCATGCCATGGAGGTGCGGCTGTGCGCGGAAGACGCGCGTCACGATTTCATGCCGCAGTCGGGACGCATGGTGCGCTGGCAAATGCCGGAAACGATTCGCGTCGAGCATGCACTGCAATCCGGATTCGAGATTTCGCCGTTCTACGATTCCATGATCGCAAAGCTGATCGGCTTTGGTGCGACCCGCGAGGAGGCGCGCCGCCGGCTGATCTCCGGCCTCGAACAGGCGACGGCCTTCGGCGTCACCACCAACCAGGCGTTCCTGATCGCATGCCTGCGGCATCCCGCTTTTGTCAAAGGCGAGGCGACGACGGCCTTTGTCGGCAAATATCGCGACGAACTCCTTGAGCCGCACAAACCTTCGTTCTCGCAGGCCGCGCTCGCGGCGCTGTTGCTTTACGTCACCAATCCTCACGCGCCGCCATGGCGACCCGGGCGGTCGCTCGCGGCGAGCTTTCCGGTGCCGTTCCGCATCGAGATCGATCACGCCATCGGTGATCTGGACATCGTGCGCGAACGCAGCGGCGCCTATCTCGTCGGCACCGAGCGACAGCAACATCGCTTCGAGATCGACGAGGTCGGCGACACTACGATCTGGTTTCACTCAGGCGGCGTGATGGACAACGCCAGATACTTTCGCGAAGGCGACCGGCTCCATGTCCAGCAGCGCGGCCTTACGCTCGCGGTGCGCGACCTCACTTTGGCGGCGCCGGAGACGGCCGCGGCCGGCGGCGGTGACGGCAAGGTTCGCGCCACGATGAACGGCCGGGTCGTCGCGATCCTGGTCAAGCCGGGCGAGCGTGTTGCGGCCGGTCAGGCTGTCATGACGCTGGAAGCCATGAAGATGGAACATGTGCATGTGGCTGACGTCGCAGGGATCGTTTCCGCGGTCAACGTCGCCGAAGGCGAGCAGGTCACGACCGGGATTGTCGCGGTCGAGATTGGGGCGGGGTGAGTCCGGCTGCAGTTTCGCTGTCCAGGCTCAACAAGGCGTTGCAGGATTAGGATGCGACTGGATTGAATCGGATCGAGGCATGACCTTCTCTCTGAGGAGCGAAACGGTCCGTTGATTCAAGTCAACCGGCGTCCGCCGACACCGAGCTAGACAGGCTCGAAGTCGACCGCGGCGGATGCAGGATGCTGCTGGAACAACGCAATCAACAGGCCGGGATGCCCGTAATCCAACCCGCCGAAAAAGCCGTCATCGATCGTGCGCGGCACAAAATCGGCGAGGCGGACGATCTCTTTTCCTTGAGTCGCCTTGCCGCCGAGCCGGCATGCCAGCGGGCCGGATCGAGCCTGCTCGGCTTGTCGGCCGATGAGGCCGCGCGGCGTCTCGTGGTCAATGGGCACAATCTCGTCACCCGCGAGCGCAAGCCGACCATCGCCGAGGAACTATGGAGCCGGACGAAAAATCCGCTCAACGCGCTGCTGCTGACTCTGGCCACGACGTCGTATTTTCTCGGCGACGTCAGGGCCGCCGTGGTCATCGTCATCATGGTGGTGCTGTCGATCATCACGGCCTTCATCCAGGAGCATCGCTCGAACGAAGCCGCGGCACGGCTGCGGGCGATGGTCAAGACGACCGCGAGCGTGAAGCGTGTTGCGGACGGCAAGCCGTCGGAGTTTTCCGAACTTGCCATGGAAATGCTGGTGCCGGGCGACATCGTGCGGCTGTCCGCTGGCGACATGATCCCGGCCGACCTGCGCCTGCTCGAGGCCAAGGACCTGTACATCAATCAGTCGACCCTGTCCGGCGAGGCGATGCCGGCCGAGAAAGACGCGCGCGCCTGCGATCGGCAGATCGATGATCCCTTCGATCTGCCGAATATCTGTTTCATGGGCTCGAATGTCGTCTCCGGCTACGCAACCGGCGTGATCCTGCGCACCGGCGGCCAGACCTTTTTCGGCGAACTGGCCGACGAGGTCGCCGGACGCTATGTTCCGACCGCGTTCGACAAGGGCATCACCCGCTTCACCTGGCTGATGATCCGCTTCATCTGCGTGATGGGCCCGCTGGTCTTTCTCATCAACGGATTGACCAAGCATGACTGGCTCGAGGCGCTGTTGTTCGCGGTCGCCGTCGCCGTCGGGCTGACGCCGGAAATGCTGCCGATGATCGTGACCGTCAATCTTGCCAAGGGCGCGGTGGCGATGGCGCGTGCCAAGGTCATCGTCAAGCGCCTCAACGGGATCCAGAATCTCGGCGCCATGGACGTGCTGTGCACCGACAAGACCGGCACGCTGACGCAGGACCGCATCATCCTCAAACGGCATCTCGATATCAGCGGCGAAGAGTCCGAGCGCGTGCTGCAATATGCCTACCTCAACAGCCATTTCCAGTCGGGCCTGAAGAACCTTCTCGATGTCGCCGTGCTGCAGCACGTCGAGATTCACGAGGCACTCGCCATCGACAGCGCGTTTCGGAAAATCGACGAAATCCCCTTCGATTTCCAGCGCCGTCGGCTCTCGGTGGTGGTTGCCCATGGTGAGGACAAGCACATCCTGATTTGCAAGGGTGCGGTTGAGGAGATTTTTGCCGTTTCCACCGAATATGAACTTGCCGGCAAGAAGGGCGCGCTCGATGAGAGCCACTTCGCCACCGCAAAGCAGGAAACGACGTCACTCAACGAAGACGGCTTTCGGGTCATTGCCGTTGCCTACAAGGAGATCGAGAGTCCGAGAGAAACCTATTCGCCGGCCGACGAAAGCGGTCTCACCCTGCTCGGCTACATCGCCTTCCTCGACCCGCCGAAGGACAGCGCGCGCGAGGCGATCGCGGCGTTGGCCAAGCGGGGCGTACGGGTCAAGATTCTGACCGGCGACAACGAGGTCATCACCCGCAAGATCTGTCGCGAGGTGAACATCGATGCCGGCGACATCCTGCTCGGCAGCAATGTCGAGCGGATGAGCGAGCAGGAGCTTGCCGCCGCGGCCGACCGCAGGACCGTGTTCGCGAAGCTGACGCCGGCACAGAAGGAACGCATCGTCCAGGCCCTGCACCTGAGCGGGCACGTGGTCGGCTTTCTCGGTGACGGCATCAACGACAGCCCGGCGCTGAAGGCCGCCGATGTCGGCATCTCCGTCGATACCGCCGTCGATATCGCAAAGGAATCGGCCGACATCATCCTGCTCGAAAAGAGCCTGCTGGTGCTGCAGGAGGGCGTGGTCGAGGGGCGCAAGACCTTCGCCAACATCACCAAATACATCAAGATGGGCGCGAGCTCCAATTTCGGCAACATGTTCAGCGTGCTCGGCGCCAGCCTGTTCCTGCCCTTCCTGCCGATGCTGCCGATCCAGGTGCTGACCAACAACCTGCTCTATGATTTCTCGCAGACCACGATCCCGACCGACAATGTCGACGATGACTACACCTCCGCGCCGCGCCGCTGGGACATCAGCAACATCTTCAAGTTCATGGTGTTCATCGGGCCGATCAGCTCGATCTTCGACTATCTGACCTACGCCATGATGCTGTTCGTGTTCGACGCCTGGGGCAACCCGTCACTGTTCCAGACCGGTTGGTTCGTGGAATCGCTGCTGACGCAGACGCTGATCATCCACATCATCCGCACCGCGCGCATTCCGTTCATCGAGAGCCATGCCAGCCCGGCCCTGATCGCGACGACCATCATCATCTGCGTGATCGGGATCGCGCTGCCGTTCACCTGGGCGGGAGGCGCGCTCGGCTTCGTGCCGCTGCCCTGGCACTACTGGCCGCTGGTCGCCGCGATGCTGCTTTGCTACGCGGTGCTCACCCATCTGGTGAAGGCGTGGTTCGTGCGGAGATGGGGGATGTAGGCACAGGAGGGTGTTGGGCCGATCGGCCACGAGTTCCAGTGCGCAACCTCCAGGGGAGGGTAAGCACTTTCATCGCCGCAATCGCGTTCTCACGCCTTGTTCGTATGTCCCCAGGTCTCGTTCCAATCCTGCCCCGACGCGTCGACGACGCGGCCGTCGGCCTCGAAGAACTTGTTGGGGACCTGGAACATCGCGAGGATCAGCGCGCCGTCCGGACACCATGCGGCGTGGCGGCTGCCGGCTTCGCGCCAGATGAACTCGCCGGCCTTTGCAGTCATGCCCGCAACCGGTCCTTCCTTGTCGACCAGACTGCCTTCGAGCACATAGCTCTGCTCGATATTGACATGCTCGTGGTCGGGTAGCACCGCGCCGGGCGCGAACCGCATCAAAGCTGTCATCAGGCCGCTGGTCCGGTCGAACAGCAACGTCTTGGCCTCGCAGCCGGGGAAGCGGGTCTTTTGCCACTCCATGGTGGCGGGCTGAACCAGATGGGAATGCGCGTCGGCGTCTTGCGTGCTCGTCGGCGTCACGGCGTCCATGGCGGGGCTCCCTTTATTTTGTTTGGGACACCATAGCAGATCCGCAATCCGTCCGTCAGTGGGGCGTTACGCCGGCCGTCCCGTGCCCTCGTTGAGCAGGCATGCCACCTGGTGACCCGATCCAGCTTCGACAAGAACCGGCCGTTCGGTCTTGCAGCGGTCCATCGCGTAGCGGCAGCGGGTGTGAAAGGCGCAGCCCGAGGGCGGGTTGACCGGGCTCGGCACGTCGCCATCGACCAACGGCGTCAGGCGTTTTGCGCGGGGATCGGCGACCGGCACCGAGGCGAGCAGCGCCTGCGTATAGGGATGGCGCGGGTTCTTGAACAGCTCGGCCTTGTCCGCGATTTCGACGATCCGTCCGAGATACATCACGGCGACGCGATGGCTGATATGGGCGACGACGGCAAGATCATGGGCGATGAACAGATAGGAGAAGCCGTGCTTCTTCTGCAGGTCGATCAGCAGGTTGATGACCTGGGCCTGGATCGAGACGTCGAGCGCCGAGACCGGCTCGTCGCACACGATCAGATCGGGTCCGAGCGCCAGCGCGCGGGCAATGCAGATGCGCTGGCGCTGGCCGCCGGAGAACTGATGCGGATAGTTGCGCATCTGGTCCGGCCGCAAGCCCACCTGTTCGAACAGTTCGGCGATCCGCGCCTGCCAGTCGCGGCCGGAGGCGAGGCCGTGGACGCTCAATGGTTCGCCGACGATATCGCCGGCCCTCATGCGCGGATTGAGGGACGCGAAAGGATCCTGGAACACGATCTGCATTTCGCGCCGGTGCGCCCGCATCTCGGCCTTGCCGAGATGGGTGATGTCTTTTCCCTTGATGCAAATTTGGCCCGAGGTCGGTTCGACCAGCCGCAGCACGCTGCGCGCCACCGTCGATTTGCCGCAGCCGGATTCCCCGACCAGCCCCAGCGTCTCGCCGACGCCGAGCGAAAAGCTGACGCCGTCGACCGCATGCACGGTGCCGGCGCGCCGGCGCAGCACGCCGCGGCGCACCGGATAATGTTTGACGAGGTCGGTGACCTCGAGCAGCACCTCGGCTTCGCTCATGAGGTTGCCACCGTCTCGGCGGCGCGCCAGCAGGCTGCCCAGTGATCGCCGTCGAATTGCTGCAGCGGCGGAGAGTCCTCGTGACAGCGTTTGACCGCGAGTGCGCAGCGCGGCGCAAAGGCGCAGCCCGGCGGCAGCCGGGTCAGGGCCGGAACCATGCCGGGAATTTCCGCGAGCCGCGCATCGTTCGTCGTGCCGGACGACGGCAGGGCCGGGATCGAGGCCATCAGGCCCCGCGTATAGGGGTGCCGGGGACTCGCAAACAAGGTCTCGACATCGGCTTCCTCGACCTTTTTTCCGGCGTACATGACGATGACGCGCTGCGCGGTCTGGGCCACGACGCCGAGATCGTGCGTGATCAGGATCAGGCCCATCCCGAGTTCCTTTTGCAGGTCGAGCACCAGCGCCAGGATCTGGGCCTGAATGGTGACGTCCAGCGCCGTCGTCGGCTCGTCTGCAATCAGTAGAGCCGGCCGGCAGGCGAGCGCCATCGCGATCATCGCGCGCTGGCGCATGCCGCCGGAGAGCTGGTGCGGATATTCCTGCGCGCGCCGCGTCGGCTCCGGGATCCGCACCAGCCGCAGCATCTCGACCGCGCGGTCCCAGGTCTCCCGCCGGCTCATGCTCCGGTGCAAGCGAACCGCCTCCGCAATCTGGTCGCCGATCCGCATCACCGGATTGAGCGAGGTCATCGGCTCCTGGAAGATCATGGACATCCGGTCGCCGCGCACCTTGCGCATCTCAGGCTCGCTGAGGCCGAGCAGGTCGATGCCTTCGAGCCGCATGGAGCCGCCGACGATGCGGCCCGGCGGGTCCGGCACCAGCCGCATGATCGACAATGCGCTGACGCTCTTGCCGCAGCCGGATTCGCCGACGATCGCCAGCGTCTCGCCGCGGCGAACACTGAACGAGAGATGATCGACCGCCCTGAACAGTCCGGAATTGGTGAAGAACACCGTTTCCAGGTCCTTCACGTCGAGAACCAGATCCTGCGCCGACGCCTTGATCATCAACTGCGCTGCCTCGGGTCGAGAATATCGCGCAGCGCGTCGCCGAACAGATTCGTACCGAACACGGCAAGGCTGATGGCGATGCCTGGAAAGATCACGAGCCATGGCGCGGTACGGACATATTCGGCCGCGGATTCCGACAGCATGCGGCCCCATGACGGATAGGGCTCGGGGATGCCGAGGCCGAGAAACGACAGCGACGCCTCGGTCAGGATCGTGGAGCCGAGTTGGGCCGTCGCAAGCACGATCAGCGGCGCCAGCGTGTTGGGCAGGACATGACGCAGCGCGATCCGCGTCTCGCTCATGCCGATCGACTTCGCGGCTTCCACGAACGGCAGTTCGCGCAGCGCCAGCGTGTTGGCGCGAATCACGCGGGACACCGTCGGCACCAGCGGAATCGCAATCGCGATGATGACGTTGGGCAGCGTTGGTCCGAGCGCTGCGGTCATCACCAGCGCCAGCACCAGCAGCGGCAGCGCCTGCAGAATGTCGGTGACGCGCTGGAACACCAGATCGACCCAGCCCGACAGATAGCCCGAGGTGAGCCCCACCACGACGCCGATCGAGGCGCCGAGCGCGGTCGAGCCAATACCGACGGCGAGCGAAATGCGCGCGCCATGCACGATCCGGCTCCAGACGTCGCGGCCGAAGGAATCCGTCCCCATCCAGTGCCGAAAATCGGGCCGCGCCAGCGCGTGTGCGGCATCAACCTGCAGCGGGTCGTCGCGACAGATGAGGTTGGCCGATAGCGCGGTCAGCACGAAGGCCACCATGATGACGAGGCCAATGGTGCCGAGGATGTGGCGCTGCGCCAGGAAGGCGAACCTGCGCCAGCCATGCGTCGACGTCGCACCGGCGCGCCTGAGCTCGGTCTCGTAGTTGATCGCGACCATGCGCTACTCCGTGTAACGGATGCGCGGATCGAACACCGCGTAGAGCATATCCACCGTGAAGTTCGCGAACACCACGACCACCGCAATCAGCATCACGAGGTTCTGCACGATCGGATAGTCGCGCCAGCGGATCGCCTCCACCAGGAAGCGGGCGACGCCGGGAATGTTGAAGACGGTCTCGGTCACGATCAGGCCGCCGATCAGGAACGCGGCCTCGATGCCGATCACGGTGATGACGGGGAGAATGGCGTTCTTCAGCGCATGCTGGAAATTGACCGAGGCGTTGGAGGCGCCCTTGGCGCGCGCGGTGCGGATGTAATCCTGCCGCAGCACCTCCAGCATCGAGGAGCGCGTGATCCGCATGGTCAGCGCCGACGAGCGGAAGCCGACCGCCATCGCCGGGATGGCGTAGGTCGCAAAAGCTTCCATGAAGGTCTTCGGGTTCGGGTTGAAGATCGGCATCACGTCGAACAGCGAGACCGACGCCATCAGGATCAAGAGCCCGAGCCAGAACGAGGGCAGCGACAGCCCGCTGAGGCTGACCACGCGCAGCGCGTAATCGAGCTTCGAGCCCTGGTTCACCGCGCTGAGCACGCCGAGCGGAATGCCGACCGAGGCGGAGAACAACAGCGCAAGGCCGGCGAGCTTGGCCGTGATCGGAATCCGCGGCAGGATTTCCTGCAGCGCCGGCTTTTCGGAAACATAGGAGTAGCCGAGGTCGCCATGCAGCAATCCCCAGATCCAGTGCAGATATTGCACCGCGAGCGGCTGGTCGATCCCGAGCTCGCGCTCCAGATTGGCCTTGTCTGCAGGATCGACGTAGCCCGCGGCACTGAAGAGAATATCGACGATGTTGCCGGGCACGATGCGCAGCAGGACAAAGATGACAATCGAAATCCCGATCAGGGTCACGAGCATCAGGGCAAGGCGTCGCACCAGATAGGCAAACACCGGGTTACTCCTGTTCTCGCGTACGTGACATCTGAGGTGCTCTGTGCTGAATTCAGAATAGACGCGCCGCTGGCTCGGTCCTTACCCTCCCCTGGAGGGGGAGGGTCGCCTGCGGCGGGCGATGCGTAGCATCGTCCGGTGCGGGCGGGGTGGGGTGACGGTCTCTCGACTCGCACCGTTTGAGGGGAGAGACTGTCACCCCACCCCGCCGCTCATTTCATTCGCGTCGACCCTCCCCCTCCAGGGGAGGGTAAGTGATCCCCGGGCACCCCGGCGGGCTGTGTAGGCGCGCTCTATTTGTCCAGCCACACATCCTCGTAGCGATAGCCGTTGTAGGAGCTGTTCACCATGACGGTGATGCCCTTGACATAGGGCTGCCAGCAGGTGCCGTTGCGGCTGTGGAAGATGATCGGCCGCGCCACGTCTTCCTGCAGCTTCTTGTCGATCTCCCAGACCAGTGTCTTGCGTTTGGCGAGATCGGTCTCGACCGATTGCTGGTCGAACAGCTTCTCGATGTCCTTGTTGCAGTAATTGGTGTAGTTGCGCTCCGACCCGCAGGAATAATTCTCGTAGAACGACTGGTCGGGGTCGTCGACGGCGTTGCCGGTGAGGTTGAGGCCGAGCGCGTAGTCCTTGCGTGCGACCTTGCCGAACCAGTTGGCGGTTTCGACCACGTCGAGCTCGGCATCGATATAGATCGGCTTGAGCTGGTCGATCAGGATCACGGCGGGATCGCGGTACTGGGCGATGTTGCGGGTCGAGACCTTGACCTGAAGATGCTTGTCCGGCCCATAGCCCGCCTTCTGCATCAGCTTGCGCGCCGCCTCGCGGTTGGCGTCGATGTCCGGGCCATAGCCGGGGATGCTCTCCAGCATCTCCTTCGGCATCGCCCAGAGGCCCGCGGGCGCCGGCTCCATGGTGCCGCCGATGTCGGCCTGGCCCTCGAACATGATCGAGATGTAGGCCTTGCGGTCGAGCGCCATCGCCATCGCGCGGCGGATATCGACATTGTCGAACGGCGGCGAGGACGAATTGACGATGATATTGGTCGACACGTTGGTCGGCTCGACCACGCAGATCGCGTTCGGCGCCTGTGCCTTGATGTCCTTCAGCAGCGGAATCGTGACCTCGGTCGGGAAGGTCATGTCGAACTTGCCGGCGACGAAGGCCAGGATCGCGGTCGAGCGGTTCGGAATGATGGTGAACTCGATGCCGTCGAGATGCGGCAGGCCCTTTTTCCAGTAGTCCGGATTGCGGATCAGCTTGATCGATTCATTGGCCTTGAATTCCACGAATTTGAACGGGCCGGTGCCGATCGGATGGGTGCGCATGTCGCCCGGCGAGACATGGCAGGGATAGACCGGCGTGTAGCCCGAGGCGAGCAGCGCCAGCAGCGAGGGCTGCGGCCGCTTCAGGTTGAACGAGGCCTCGAAATCGCCTGACGTGGTGACGTCGGCGACCTCGTCGTACCAGGATTTGCGCGGGTTCTGGCGGAACTTCTGTTGCGACTTGCCCATCAGCATGTCGAAGGTGCATTTGACGTCGGCGGATGTGAAGGGTTTGCCGTCGTGCCATGTGACGCCCTGCCGCAGCTTGAAGGTCAGGGTCTTGTTGTCGGCGCTCCAGGCCCAGCTCTCGGCGAGCTCCGGCACGATCGAGTCCATGCTGTTCTGCGCGACGTCCTGCTTGTAGACGACGAGATTGTTGAAGACCGGCATGAAGGGGACGTTGACCGAATAGGTCGCCCCCTCGTGGATCGAGGCGTTGGCGGGACTGTCGCGGTGATAGATCCTGAAGATGCCGCCCTGTTTCGGCTCGGCCGCTTGCGATGGCCCGCAGATCGCCAGCAAAGACAACGTTGCCACGGCCAACGCGCGCACGTTCCGCATGCTCCCTCCCGGACTTGTTGGCCTTATCTGGCCGATTGCGCGGGACGATACCCATGGCGGGGTGTCGAGGCAACCGGCAAGGCCTTCTCCCGCATTGGCAATTCGGATGAAAGCGGTGCTGGCGGTGGGCGTGAGCGGGCGGGCAAGCTTCGCGCAGCAGAAACATGCGCCTTTCCGCCGCAGCGGCATCGTGCGACGAGCCGATCCGTCCGGTGGTATTCTTTGCAGCGCAATAGAAACCGGTTGCGAAGAGGGCTCGCGCGGTGATTGCGCGCGCAGTTGATCCAGATCAAGCGCGATTGCGAAGCGCTCCCGTGTGGCAATCGCGGCCGGAGAAACACGGTCATTGCGTTAAACCTGCTCTTAACGCGGGCTCGCTTAGCTGAACGCGCGGTCGCCCCGCCGCGTATCCTCGTGCGCCGTTGCGTCGATGGGGTAAAGGTTTTGCGATGTCCCTCAGCGGCGCCTTGCGCGAGCTGCAAAACAGCCGCGCCTATGACTGGGCGATGCGATTGCCGGCCGCGCTCTACTCGTTCTATGCGCTGGGCCACGACGTCGTCGGCTTTTACCACGAAGCCGAGCTCGACCCGGACGTCTGGGCGCACACCGATTTCGGCGTGATCGTCGCGACCCTGGCGCGGATCTCGCAGTGGATGTTCGTCGCACTGCTCGGGCTGCTGCCGCTGATCCGTCATCGTCCGATTGCCAAGTCGGATGCGTGGCTGCCGCGACTGGCCGCCTTGATGGCGGTGCTGATCCCGCCGCTCTGCATCCTGCTGCCGCGCGCCGCTCCAAATTTGGCATGCAACCTGATCGCGGTCGTGCTCGGGCTCGCCGCGAGCGTGCTCGCGGTGATGACGTTGAGCTTTCTCGGTCGCTCCTTCAGCGTCATGCCGGAGGCGCGGCGCCTGGTGACGTCGGGTCCATACGGCATCGTGCGGCATCCGCTGTATTTGTTCGAGCTGCTCGGCGCGATCGGCATTATTCTGCAGGTCCGCTCGGTGGCCGCCGTCGCGCTGCTCGCCTTGATCGTCGCATTGCAGATCGCGCGTGCGCGCTGGGAAGAAGGCGTGCTGGCGCGTGCGATTCCCGAGTACGCGGCCTACCGTGAACGCGTCCCGTTCCTGGTGCCGCGCGACCCGCGCCAGCTGTTCGCGCTGTTGCGCGACGAACCCGTGACGCGGCGGCGCTGCAGTCTTGCACTGACATCCGCGTTCGGCCTGCTCGCGATGGTCCTGGTCGTGCTGCCGCGGCTCACGGGGTAGGCCGCGATGTTCGGTTCGCTTCGATTCCTGCTGGCCTACCTGGTGATCCTCAGTCATCTGGTCGGGACCGACTATGTCGCGCATTTCGGCTTCTACGCGGTGCGGGGCTTCTTCGTGATCTCCGGGCTGATGATGACGGCGGCCCTGAACGAGGTCTATGCCTTCGACGGCCTGCGCTTCTGGGCCAACCGCGCGCTTCGGCTGCTGCCGCCCTATTACCTCGTCTGTCTGCTGACATTGGCAGCGATCGCGGCGGCGCCGGTGCAGGCGTCCGAGTACCTGAAATTCTGGCGCGGCGTTCCAGACTTCGGCGACCTTCTCGCCAATGTCACCGTGTTGCCGCTGCAACTGACCTACACATCGTTTCGCTTTGTTCCGCCATACTGGTCGGTCGCGATCGAGATCGACATGTACCTGTTGTTGTTCCTGATCGTCTCGCGCCGCATGGAGTGGGCCGTGCTGACGCTGGTCGCGGCGCTCGTGTTTCAGCTGGCCTGGGCCTATGAATCCATGGGCTGGGCTTTCAGCTACTTCACGGCGCCGGCGGCCGTGCTGCCGTTCGCCGTCGGCGCGCTGCTCTATTTCCTGCGCCGGCGCGGCCTATGGACCGCGACGCCGCGCCTGGCCGCGCTTGCCTTCGTTGCATGGCTTTGCAATCTGCTGGCGGGCGGCAGCGTGCTGCCGCAATCCCATATCTTCGGTGTGGGTTATTTTCTCGACACGATCTGCTTTGCGGTCGTCGTATCCGGCCTGTCCGGGCTGTCGAAGGAAAGCGTGAGCCCGATCATCGCACGCATCGACCGCACGCTTGGCGAGTGGTCCTATTTCGCCTTCCTGGTGCACTGGCTTTGCGGCTTCGTGGTCGTAGCCATCGTGCTCGGCGGTGGATACCGCGGCTGGCCGTTGCTGCTCATGGCCACGCCGCTCGTGCTCGCTGCCTGCGCGGGCTTTGCCGTGCTCAACCGAAAATGCCTGGAGCCGCTGCGCGACCGCGTGCGCGGCGGGTTTGGACGACTGCCGGGGATCGTCGCCGCGGTGCGTTAGAACAAGAACATCAGACGATCCGCGAGCTTCTGTTGCCCCAGTAACGGTCGCGCAACAGGCGCTTGTAGAGTTTGCCGGTCGGCAGCCGCGGCAGCTCGTTCTCGAAATCGATCGAGCGCGGCACCTTCTGGCGCGACAGCGACCGGCCGCAGAAGGCAATCAGCTCCTCGACCAGCGCAGGACCCGGCTCGATGCCCGGCATCGGCTGCACCACCGCCTTCACCTCCTCGCCGAGATCGGGGTTGGGAACGCCGAACACGGCGGCGTCGGCGATCTTCGGGTGGGTGATCAGGAGGTTCTCGCATTCCTGCGGGTAGATGTTGACGCCGCCGGAGATGATCATGAAGGTGGCGCGATCGGTGAGATAGAGATAGCTGTCGGCATCGACATAGCCGACGTCGCCGACCGTGCTCATGCTGCCGTCCGGTGAGCGCGCTTCTGCCGTCCGCTCCGGGTCGCCGAAATATTCAAACGGTGTCGCGGTCCTGAACCACACCGTGCCGGCCGTGCCGGTCGGGCACTCCTTCATGTTGTCATCGAGGATGTGCAAGTCGCCGAGCAGCACCTTGCCGACGCTGCCCTTGTGCGCCAGCCATTCCGCGCTGTCGCAGGCGGTGAAGCCGAGACCTTCGGTGGCGCCGTAATATTCCTGGATGATCGGCCCCCACCATCTGATCATCTCGTCCTTGACCTGGACCGGGCAGGGCGCCGCGGCATGGATTGCGATTTCGAGCGAGGACAGGTCGTAACGGTGTCGTACCTCACTGGGCAGCTTCAGCATGCGCGAGAACATGGTCGGCACGAGCTGGCTGTGGGTGACGCCCCAGCTCTCGACCAGCGCGAGATAGCGCTCGGGATCGAAACTCTCCATGATGATGGCGGTGCCGCCGATCCGGATCGTCAGATTGACTGCGGCCTGCGGCGCCGAGTGGTAGAGCGGCGCCGGCGAGAGGTAGATCATGCCCTCGCGGTAACGCCAGAGCTTGTGCAGGAAATCGAACAGCGGCAATTGCTGCCGTGGCGGCTGTTCCGGCAGCGGCCGCAGGATGCCCTTCGGCCGCCCGGTCGTGCCCGAGGAATACAGCATCGCGGTGCCGAGGCTCTCGTCGGCGACAGGCGTCGCCGGCAGGCCGGCGGTTGCATCGTCAAGTCCCAGGACTTGCGCGCTCTCGCCCGCGCCGTCGGCGACGATGCACAGCTCAACGCCGCGACACCGCTTGATCGCGTCGCGGGCGATCTCGAGCTTGGCGCGCGAGGTGATGAGAATGCGGGAACGGCTGTTGTTGAGGATATAGGCCAGTTCGCCCGCCGTGAGATAGGAATTGACGCACGTGTAATAGAGGCCGGATCGCTCGCCTGCGCCGCAGGCTTCGAGATAGCGGCTGTTGTTCTCCATGAAGATCGCGTAGTGATCGAGCCGCCTCAATCCGTGCTTGCGGAACAGATGCGCGAGCCGGTTGCAGCGGGCGTCCAACTCCCGGTAGGTCACGGCCTCGCCGGTCGCAGCCATGATGAAGGCGGGCTGCAGCGGACGGAGGTTTGCATGGATTCCGGTATACATCGTACCTCCAACTCGACTCAGGCGGCGAGAACCAGGATCTCGCGCACCTCGGCGGGACCAGCGATCCGGCGCGGGTTGCGCGGGATCCACGGTGTGCCCATGGCCTGTTCGGCAATACGGTCGAAATGTTCCGGTGTGATCCGGACTTCCTTGAGGCTGCGCGGCAGGCCGAGGTCCCGAATGAAGGCATCCAGCACGTCGGCGGCGTCCTTGCCGGGGTGTCCCATCGCGGTTGCGACCAGCGCCTGCCGCTGAGCGTTGGCGGAGGCGTTCCAGCGCATCACGAAAGGCAGCATCACGCAGGACGTATAGCCGTGCGGCACGTCGTAGACGGCGCCGAGCACATAGCCGATGCCGTGGCTCGCGCCCATCGGCACGCCCGAGGACAAGGGGCCCATCGAGAGCCAGGTGCCGATCTGGCAGTCCATGCGCGCGTCGGGATCGGACGGGTCGGCCTTCACCCGCGGCAGCCCCTGCGCCAGCAGCGACAGGCCTTTCAACGCCTGTGCGTCCGCATAGGGGTGGGATTCCATCGAGCAGAGGCCTTCGACGCAATGATCGACGGCGCGGATGCCGGTCGACAGGAACAGCCATTCGGGCGTGTGCACGGTGATGGCCGGGTCGAGAATGGCGGCGCGGGGTATCACCAGATCGTGCCGCAACATCTCCTTGACCCGCGTCGCGGCGTTGGTGACGCCGGCAATGGCGCTGAACTCGCCGCCGGCGATCGTGGTCGGCACGCTGACCTGGCGCACGGTCGGCGCGTTCATCGGCGGGCTGACGCCCTTGACGGCGCGGATGGTGTCGATGGCCTCGACGCTGCGGATATTGTTGGCGAGGCAGAGCTGCACCGCCTTGGCGCCGTCGGTGATCGAGCCGCCGCCGATCGTGACGATGAGATCGGCGCCCGCGGCGCGGGCTGCCTCGGCCGCGGCGATCACGCCCTCGCGCGGCGTGTGCGGCGGCATCGCGTCGAACAGGCCGGCAAAGCGGCCGCCCAGCGCCTTGCGGATTTTCTCGATCTCGTCGGTTTGCCGGTTCAGGGTGCCGGAGACCATCAGGAACGCGCGGGAGCACCCCAGACGATCGACTTGCGCGACGATGGCCTCGGCAGCGGGGCGCCCGAACACGACCTCGTCCATGGCGCCGAACACGACACGCCCCTTGTACACGCGCTTGTCCTCCCCGAACCAACGGGTTTTGTCTCAATTTTTTGACAGTCTAGCGGACGAGATGCGGCGAGGGGAACCCCCAAATGACCGGGTACCCCGATTCCGAAGCGCGTATTAGTCTACCGCCTTCCCGCATCGCTAAACTGTCACGCAAGGCCCGGAATATTCGTCAAGGCAAAAAGTCATACCCACCGTGGCTGTGGAACTCGCAGCATGCGCGCCGCTACGCGTCGAACGGGATCAGGACCGCCAACGATGCATAACAATTGTACTTGAACTTGAGCGTGTCTCTTGACCAAACTGAGAAGCGATCTCACCTCGATCTCATCCGAAGGACGCCGGCGACCCCTGCATTGTCGTGGCGTAGAGGAGATGCCCTTGCGAGCGACGGAGCATTGTGAACGTTCTGTGCGACGCGTGAGCGAGATGCGGCTGCCGCATCGCGCCGCGCCGCTGGTGCTGCTGCTGGCGCTGGCGCTGAGCGGCTGCGGAGAAAAGCCGCCGCAGGCCGCGGCCGCCGCCGCTCCGGCGCCGCCGGTTACGGTCGCAACCCCGGTCAAACGCACGGTGACGGACTGGGACGAGTTCACCGGACGGTTCGACGCGGTCGAGGAGGTGCAGGTCCGCGCCCGGGTCGGCGGCTTCGTCACCAGCGTCGAATTCCGCGATGGCGACATGGTTCATGCCGGCGATCTGCTCTATGTGATCGATCCGCGCCCGTTCGAGGCCGTTGCCGAGCAGGCGGACGGCCAGTTGTCCGATGCGCGGGCGAAAGCCGAACTCGCCAAACGCGAGCTCGACCGCGGATTGACCCTGAACCAGAGTCAGGCGGTGTCGGATCAAATCGTCGACCAGCGCCGCCAGGCCCTGCAGGCCGCGCATGCGGCGGAAACGCAGGCCGAGGGCGCGCTGAAGGCGGCGCAGCTCAACATCGAGTTCACCCACGTGCTGGCGCCGCTCACCGGCCGCGTCAGCCGCCATCTCGTCAGCGTCGGCAATCTGGTGCAGGGCAGCGACAACGGCGGCTCGACGTTGCTCACCACGATCGTCTCGGTCGATCCGATCTATATCTATTTCGACATGGACGAGGCGACGTATCTCAAGAACAACAAGCTCTATTTCGAGGGCAAGCGGCCGAGTTCGCGCGAGACGCCGAACCCGGTGCAGGTCGCGCTGTCCGGTGAGCCCAAGCCGTCGCATTTCGGCAAGATGGATTTCGTCGACAACCGGCTGGACGTCTCGACCGGTACGCTGCGCGGCCGCGCGGTGATTCCGAACAAGGATCTCTCGGTCCTGCCCGGACAATTCGGCCGCGTGCGGCTGATCGGCAGCGCGCCCTATGAGGCGCTGCTGATTCCCGACGTCGCGATCGCGACCGACCAGACCCGCAAGATCGTGTTCGTGGTCAAGGACGACGACACGGTGGAAGCCCGGCCCGTGGTGCTCGGGCCGCTCGATGAGGGTCTGCGCGTGGTCCGCGAAGGGCTGAAGGCCGAGGACCGCGTGATTGTCGACGGCATCCAGCGCGCCCGCGTCGGCGCCAAGGTGAGCCCGCATCCGGCGACAGGCGGCAAGACATGAATCTCGGTCGTCTGTCCATCAACCAGCCGATCCTGGCGATGGTGTTGTCCATCGTGCTGCTGATCGTCGGCGCGCTCGCCTACACCACGCTGCCGGTCGCCGAATATCCGCAGGTGGTGCCGCCGACCGTGGTGGTGACCGCGCAATATCCGGGCGCTTCCGCCCAGACCATCTCCGACACCGTCGCCGCCCCGATCGAGCAGCAGATCAACGGCGTCGAGGACATGCTGTATATCTACAGCCAGGCGACCTCGAACGGCCAGCTCACCATCACCGTCACCTTCAAGCTCGGCACCGACCTCGACAAGGCCCAGGTGCTGGTGCAGAATCGCGTCGCGATCGCGCAGCCGCAGCTGCCCGAGGAGGTGCAGCGCAACGGCGTCGTCACCCGCAAGAACAGCCCCGACATCCTGATGGTCGTGTTCATGCTGTCGCCCGACGACAGCTTCGACCAGCTCTATATCTCCAATTATGCGCTGCTGCAGGTGCGCGACCAGCTATTGCGGCTGGACGGCATCGGCGACATCCAGATCTTCGGCGCGCGCGACTACTCGATGCGGCTGTGGCTCGATCCCGACAAGATCGCGACGCTGGGCATGACCGCCGGCGACGTGCTCGCCGCGATCCGGGCGCAGAATCTGCAGATCACCGGCGGCCAGCTCGCCAGTCCGCCGATATCCGACCGCGCCTTCCAGCCCAACCTCACCTTCACCGGCCGCTTGAAGGATGCCTCCGAGTTCGAGAACATCCAGGTCAAGGCCGGCGCGGACGGCCGCACCGTGCGGCTGCGCGACGTCGCCCGGATCGAACTCGGGGCGCTGGACTATTCCACCAACAGTTTTCTGTTGCGGAAGACCGCGGTGGCGATGCTGGTCACGCAACGCCCGGGATCGAACGCGCTGGCGACCGCCAAGCGCATCTCCGACACCATGGCCAACCTGAAGACGCGTTTTCCCCAGGGCCTCGATTACAATATCGGCTACAACCCGACCGAATTCATCGCGCAATCGGTCAAGGAGCTGGTCAAGACCATCTATGAGGCGATGCTGCTCGTTGTGGTGGTCGTCCTGGTGTTCCTGCAGGGCTGGCGGCCGGCGATCATCCCGATCGTCGCCATCCCGGTGTCGCTGGTCGGCACCTTTGCCGCGATGGCGGCGCTCGGCTTTGCCATCAACAATTTGACGCTGTTCGGCCTCGTGCTCGCGGTCGGCATCGTCGTCGACGACGCCATCGTCGTGGTCGAAAATGTCGAGCGGCATTTGCGCGACGGCATGAGCCGCAAGGACGCGGCGCTCAAGACCATGGAGGAGGTCGGCGGCGCGCTGGTCTCGATCGCGCTGGTGCTGTGCGCCGTGTTCGTGCCGACGGCGTTTCTGGGCGGCATTTCCGGACAGTTCTTCCAGCAGTTCGCGATCACGATCGCGGTGGCGACCGCAATCTCCTGCTTCTGCTCGTTGACGCTGTCGCCGGCGCTGGCTTCGCAGATCCTGGTGCCGCATGAGGACAAGCGGCCGCCGGCGCGCTGGAACCTGCTCGGGCGTGGCTGGGAGAGTTTCACCGGTGTCTTCAACCGCACCTTCGATCGTCTGTCGCACGGCTATGCCGCCGTCGCCGGCTTCGTGATCCGGCATGCGGCGCTGATGCTGCTTGTCTATGTCGCGCTGATCGGCAGTGCTGGATGGCTGCTGGTGACCACGCCGCAAGGCTTCATCCCGGCGCAGGACCGCGGTTATGTCATCATCTCGGCGCAACTGCCCGGCGCGGCCTCGCTGGCGCGGACCACGGAGATCGTCCGCCAGATCGAGAAGACCGCGCTCGACACGCCCGGGATCATCCGCGTCGCGGCGTTCGCCGGCCTGTCAGGGGCGACGCGGACGCAGTCGAGCAACGCGGCGGCGCTGTTTCCGGTGTTCGAGGAGCCCGAGATCCGCCTGAAGAAAGGCCTGACCGCGGCCAAGATCACGGCCGATTTGCGCCGGCGCCTGTTGGCCATCGAAGGCGCGTTCATCATCGTCATCCCGCCGCCCCCGGTGCCCGGCATCGGCACCGGCGGCGGCTTCGCCATGCGGATCCAGGACCGCCAGGGCCGCGGGCCCGAGCTGCTGGCGGCTGCGACCGACGAACTCGTCGGCGCCGCACGCAAAGCGCCGGGGCTGACCTCGGTGTTCTCGCCGTTTTCGGCCAACACCCCGCAGGTGTTCGTCGACATCGACCAGATCAAGGCGCAGAAACTGGGCGTGCCGATCGCCAACGTCACCGACGCGATCGAGACCTATTTCGGCTCGGCCTATGTCAACGACTTCAACATTCTCGGCCGCACCTATCACGTGACAGCGCAAGCCGACCTGCCGTTCCGGAAAGAAACCGCCGACCTTGCGCGCCTGCGCACGCGCAATGCCGCCGGCGACATGGTGATGCTCGGCAGCGTGGTGGATTTCCGCAATATTTCCGGACCCGACCGCGTCGCCCGCTACAACCTTTATCCAGCATCCGAGCTGCAGGGCGAAACCTTGCCGGGCACCAGCTCGGAAACCGCGATCGAAACCATGAAGCGGCTCGCGGAGGAAACCCTGCCCAGCGGCTTCTCCTATGACTGGACCGATCTGTCCTATCAGCAGGTCACCGGCGGCAATACCGGGCTCTACGTGTTTCCGATCTGCGTGCTGTTCGTCTATCTGGTGCTGGCCGCGCAATATGGCAGCTGGACCCTGCCTTTCGCGGTCATCCTGATCGTGCCGATGTGCCTTCTGGCAGCGACCATCGGCGTCCGCTTCATGGGGCTGGACATCAACATCCTGACCCAGATCGGTTTCGTGGTGCTGGTCGGACTGGCCGCCAAGAACGCCATCCTGATCGTGGAATTCGCGCGCGACATCGAGCACGAGGGCCGCGCGCGTCTCGATGCCGTGATCGAGGCCTGCCGCTTGCGGCTGCGGCCGATCCTGATGACGTCGTTCGCGTTCATTCTCGGCGTGCTGCCGCTGGTGGTTTCGACCGGCTCCGGCTCGGAGATGCGCCAGGCAGTCGGCGTCGCCGTGTTCTTCGGCATGCTCGGCGTGACCCTGTTCGGGCTGATCTTCACGCCGATCTTCTACATGGTGGTCCGCAATCTGGCAGATGGCGGCAAGCCCAAGCCGCGCGAACACGCGGCTTAAGCCACTGCGCCAGCCACGTCCCGGCTACTGCCGACCCTCGGCCTTGGCCGAGGCGAAATAGATGGGCAGCTGCCGGGTTATTCAATATCATCGACGGAATTTCAAAAAGCAGCAATGCTCGGAGGCATATGATGAAACTCGGTTTGTTGACGCTCGTTGCGGCAGGTGTCGGCCTGCTCGCGCAGCCGGCCTCGGCGCAGGTCAAGATCGGCATCCTCAACGATCAGTCCGGGGTCTATGCCGACTATGGCGGCAAATGGTCGGTCGAAGCGGCGCAGATGGCGGTCGAGGATTTCGGCGGCACCGCGCTGGGGCAGAAGATCGAACTCGTCTCCGCCGACCACCAGAACAAGCCGGATCTCGCGACCTCGATCGCGCGGCGCTGGTACGAGATCGAAGGCGTCGACATGATCACCGAGCTGACGACGTCCTCGGTCGCGCTCGCGATCCACGACCTCTCCAGGCAGATGAAGAAGATCGACATCGTCGTCGGCGCCGCGACCTCGCGGCTGACCGGCGATGCCTGCCAGCCCTACGGCTTCCACTGGGCCTACGACACCCATGCGCTCGCGGTCGGCACCGGCGGCGCGCTGGTGCAGGCGGGCGGCGACAGCTGGTTCTTCATGACCGCCGATTACGCCTTCGGCTATGCGCTGGAAAAGGACACCAGCGACGTCGTCAAGGAGAAGGGCGGCAAGGTCCTGGGCTCGGTCCGCATTCCCCTCAACACCTCGGACTTCTCGTCCTTCCTGCTGCAGGCGCAGAGTTCGAAGGCCAAGATCATCGGGCTTGCCAATGCCGGCCTCGACACCACCAACTCGATCAAGCAGGCGGCGGAATTCGGCATCGTCAAGAGCGGCCAGAAGCTTGCCGGCCTGCTCCTGACGCTGGCGGAAGTCCACGGCCTCGGGCTGGAGGCCGCGCAAGGCCTGGTGCTCACCGAGGGCTATTACTGGGACCGCGACGACAAGAGCCGCGATCTTGCCGAGCGCTTCTTCAAGCGCACCGGGCGGATGCCGAACATGATCCAGGCCGGTACCTATTCGGCGACCTTGCAATATCTCAAGGCCGTGCAGGCCGCCGGCACCAAGGACACCGAAGCGGTGGCGGCGAAGCTGAAGGAGCTTCCGGTCGACGATCTCTTCGCGCAAGGCGGCAAGGTGCTGCCCAACGGCCGCATGGTGCACGACCTCTATCTGTTCGAAGTCAAGAAGCCGTCGGAATCCAAGAAGCCCTGGGATTACTACAAGCTGATCTCGACCGTGCCGGGCGACAAGGCCTTTCCGTCCGCGAAGGACAGTGGCTGCCCGCTGACGAAGTAAGCGCTGTGGAAATTTCGCGCGAAGCTTTGCGATGTGAAACGCAGCGCTCATGCAGGCGCTGCGTTGGACATCAGGCATGTTGATGATCACCGACGACCGGATGGCGATATCACTTGTTCAACCTGAACGAGAATTTAGCTCGATCTTAATTGCAAATTGGCGTGTGACCGCGAGCGCACGATCGTTCGAAGAAATTTCAGGAAACAATTATGATGTGGCGCCGCCAGGCGCGAAGCACTAAATACCGTAGCGTTGATCAACGCACTTCATCGGGACTGATCAACACACTTCATCGCGAATCCACCGCGCCCTGAACGACGCGGAAGAAGCTTTACGTGGGCCACGCCGGAGCAACCGGCGGGTAGCGCGTGAGGACGGGAGGGGTGCGTGTTGCAGCTTGGCGTTGCGGTATGGCTGTGCTCGCTGGTCGGACTTGCCTGCGAGCGCATGCCGAATGTTTCCATCATCCAGTCGGCCTACGAGCTTGAGGCATCCTCCGGCAGCCGCCTCCATGACGGGGGCTTGCGGGTGCTCGACGCCAAATGCCACGACCGACCCGGTGAACGCATCGGCGAGAAATTCCTCTGCGAGGTGACCTTCATCTCGACCGCCGATCCGAACCAGCGTCTCTACTTCGACATCGTCGCCGTCAATCGCGATGGCGACCATTGGAAGCTCACCAGCGGTCTCTGCAAGCGCTGAGCCTTCCCACAACTGCGGCCCTTCGCGATCTCGACAACTACGAGGTCGCTATCACCACAACAAAAAAGCCGAACACGAACCGCGTTTTCGAGCGAAGTGGGCACCGGTTCGCGTGATGAAAAACGCGTCAGAACAAAAGACCAGGGCCTCCGGAAACGGAAAAGGCTCTGGGAAAAAAAGCCAGGGGAGACACCATGACATTTAGACCACGCATGCACGAAGTCCCTGTCCGCCGCCTGCTCGCCACGCTGGCCATGCTGGGCTGCTGCAGCGGAGCGGCCAACGCCACCGATCTTGTAGAGCCCGCGGTGTTCGCGAGTTCCAACGGCGTGCTCGATATCCTGCTGATCGCCAAGCCGAAACCCGTTCCCAGCATTGCGTTCACACCGCCCGGCGGAGGTAACGCGATCAATCCGACCGGCTGGGTCTATGAGATCTGCCAGCGTCCGGCGAGCGGAACGAGTTGTCCGGCAGGGACCGGCACCGTCGCCGACTACGGTGGTGTCAGGCTTGCTCTCATGCCTGGGGACACGCTGAAGATCCGCTTCGTCAACCAGCTTCCGAAGGTCGATCCGTTGAAGCTGCGGCATGTGACCGATCCCGGCGAAGCCAACCTTTACCTCAACCCGACCAACATCCACACCCACGGCCTGCTGACACCGGCGCGCGCGGCGACGCTGAGCGACCCGACCTTCGGCGATTTCATCTTCGTGTCGGTCTTCAATTCGGCGAACGGGATTCCGGTGCCGCAGACCACGCATCAGCATGGTCCGATCGTGATGGACACCGTCGACTACAAGATCACCATTCCCGCCAATCACCCATCCGGCCTGTTCTGGTTTCACCCGCATATCCACGGCATCGCGCTCAACCAGGTGTCCGAAGGCATGGCGGGAATCATCACCATTGGAAAGGCCGGGGACAATGTGAGAGGTGACGCGATCCCCAATCCCTGGCCGGAGGCCAGCGTTCGTCACCTGATCCTGAAGGATATGATGGTGCTGGCCGCAGGCACGATCGGCTTCGACAGCGGCGACCAGACCGTGGTCAATGGCGAGGTGCTCAATCAGGAAGACCCGGATTTCTGCAGCCAGTTTCCCGCCGATCCGAACGAAGTGCGGCAGGGCTCCTGCCCCGGCGCCGACAACTCGGCGGATGACGGCAACAATTACGCCGGCGGCAGATGGTATTTCACCGTCTCCGGCCAGCAATATCCGAGCATCTCGGTGACTAACCCGGATGGTGAAATCTGGCGGCTAACCAACGCCTCCGGCAGCCTCAGCTATGACCTGCAACTGGTGGACGATGCGGCCCAGACGCCCATGGTGATGCAGCTGGTCGCGGTCGACGGCGTCAGCGTGCATCTGCCGCAGGACACCCCGATCGGGACCGTCATGACCATGGCGGGGGCCAAGTTCAAGGTCGTGGCCTGTCCGACCGCCCCGACCGGCGTGCTGCGTTCGCTCCCCGTCTGCGTCAACGAACTCGTCATGATGCCGAGCGCGCGCGCCGAGGTCTGGGTCACCTATCGTGACCCGAGCGGCCGCATCACACAGCCTCCCGCGGGCGCCGGCGCCACCTTCAAGATGATCGGCCTCACCATGGGATCGGGTGATTCCTGGCCGGCTGTCGATCTGGCCCACGTGACCTTCGCGCCGACCGGTGCGCGCCAGTTGACCAGCAATGCGCTGGATATCCAGGGCGATGCGTTCAACAGCGTGCAGCCTCCCGGGATCTTTGCGGCGCAGGTTCCAAACGCCTATCCGGCCGCTGCGTCGGCCGGATGCACTCCGCTCGCGGATGGACATCGACGCCGGATCTTCTTCGGGTTCTCTGATGTCACCGTGAACAACACCTTCGCGCTCGGCTATGAGGAGGTTGACCAGAACGGTGCTGTGGTCCCGGGCACGCAGCGCCCCATGGAGCAATTCGATCCCTCGCACCCCACCGTCTGCATCCCGTTGGGACCGGGGCAAACTCCGGTGCACGAGACCTGGGAATTGGTGCAGTTGTCGACCGAGAACCACAACTTCCACATCCACCAGACCCGGTTCCGCTCGGTTCAGGCTTCCGCTCCCGCGACCTCCGTCGCGGCGATGAAGCTCAATCCGTCGGCCGGGGCCGGGATCGTCCAGGACAACCTTCCGCTCGGGGTCGCGAAGCCGAGTGATGAGATCTCCGAAGCCGTTGACAAATATCAGAACGGCGTCTGCACGATGGATCAATGGCGCAACAAGCAATGTGCTTCAGAGCCGGTCGTGGTGGATATTCCGTTCGGGCAGCTCGGTGAGTTCGTCTACCACTGCCATATCCTGGAGCATGAGGACGGAGGCATGATGGCGCGGATCCAGGTCGTGCCATCGTCCTACTGACGAGGGCGGCCGGATCCCGCGGTGCGCGGGACGTCGCAGAGTCTGTCAACGGGGCGGCGCTCTGCGCCGACCCGTTGGCTTCTCGCAAGCGATGAGCAGCTACTTACCCATGCACCAGCTGCCAGATGATGGCGCCGGTCGCGCCGATCCAGAGCGCGCTCGCGGCGAAGGCCTGAATTCCAAAACCCCGCGAGCGCTTGTTGGCAGCCTGCGCATAGCCGGTCATGTAGAGGACGCGGCCGACGATCCAGACCAGGCCGATGGCGGCGGCAATCGGGTCCGAGATGTAGATCGCAAACAGCCACAGCGCCGGCAGGAAGATCGGCATCCATTCCAGCGTGTTCATCTGCACGCGAAACACCCGCTCGAAGTCGGGATTGCCCGTTATCGCCGGCGCCTTGATGCCGTGGGCGGCGCGGGCCCGCGCCACCAGGACGCTGGTGGAGAAGTAGAACGCAACGGCAAGGCAGGTGATCAGTGCAGTGAAGTGATACATCGCGACGTCCCTTGATTGAGCGAACGTCATTCCGGGGCGATGCGAAGCATCGAACCCGGAATCTCGAGATTCCGGGTCTGCGCTTCGCGCATCCCGGAATGACGTCGTGTGCTCAATACCCCGTCAGCTCCAGATAGCCTACCCCGTTATGGGTCCCGTCGAAGCTGATCGGTCCCTCCCAATACGGAAAACTTGTCCCCATCCAGCTGCGCGGATTGAGCGGCCGGCATTGAATCGAAAGCTCCAGCGAGGGAAGCGCGATCTGCCATTCGACCGGCATCTTCCGCCCCGCGACGTCGATCGGCGCCTTCGGCGTCATCACGATCTCGCTGGAAGCGAGCTGCTTCGTGGTGCCGTCGCGCGCGATCCAGTTGCCTGACGCCGGGTTGTTGCCGTCGGTCTGGCGCAGCCGGTACAGCATCAGCTTGTCGCCCGAATTGAAATGCAGCGAGAACCAGTCCCAGCCGCTCTGGTCGGGCGCGAGCGGCTGGCTGCTCCATTCCCGGTCCATCCAGGCCTGACCGCTCACCTCCAAAGACTTGTCGTCGATGGTGATGCGGCCCTTAACCTTGAAGAACGGCTGGCTGTAGTAATAGGAAGCCTGGTCGCGGTCGGATTTGCGGCTAAAGCCGGCTTCGCCCTGCAGCACCAGCGGGCGGTCGGCCGAAAGCTCGAGCGCGTAGCCGAAGCCCGGTCCCGCTGCTTCAAGCGTGAGCGGCGATAGTGTCTGCTCGGAGGTCTGCTCGGAGCCGTGCATCTGCCAGGCATCGATCCAGGCCGAAAACGGTTTTGTCTCGACACCAGCCTGTCCAACGCCGCCGCGTGCAAAAGTCTCGCTGAAGCGGTGGATGTCGGCGCGGGTGATCGCGGCATGGCCCATCCAGATCTGCTGGCTGGCCCATCCTTCGGCTTGCGGGCCCGGCCGCATGGCTTGCCGAAACAGCGTCCACTGCAGGCCGCAAGGAGCGCCGCTCGGGTCGACGAGATTGGCCGTCACATACCACCACTCGACGCGGTAGTCCGGATGCGGTCCGTGGTCGGCCGGGAAGGCAAACACCTTGCCGGGCGTGACCGCCGCATAGCCTGCCGCCTCCTTGGCGAGGCCGGCAAAGCCCTGCGCGAAGACATCCTGGCGGGAGAGGCCGAGAACGGCGAGGCCGCCCGCGAACGCCCGGCGGGTCATCGTGATATCAGCGTTCACTGGCAAAAATCCTCACCAGATTGGCGGGCTGCATGCGCGCCAGCCGCAACACCGGAAGCAGCGCCGCGAGCAGCGAGGCCGCCATGGCGACGCCAAGCAGCTTAACGAGCTCCAGCGGGAAGACATGGAACGGCAGGCGCCAGCCGAACGCCTTCACGTTGACGATCGCGATCAGGCACCACGCCACCAATAGCCCAAGCGGCAGCGCGAACAGCGCCGTGACCAGCGCGACCGACAGGGTCTTCAACAGCTCGATGCCGGCGAGCCGCGACCGCGTGACCCCGAGCGCCCACAGCGGTGCGAGTTGCGGCAGGCGCGAATTGGCCAGCGTCAGCAGGCTCGTCAATAGCGCCACGCCGGCGACGCCCAGCGTGAACGCGTTCAGCGCCGCGGTGACGGCGAAGGTGCGGTTGAAGATCTTGAGCGACTCCGCCTTCACGCTGGCCTGATCCAGCAGGTTGCGGCCGTCGAGCCCGAATTTGTCCTGCAGCGCGGAGATCAGCGCCGGCGTGTTGGCGGGATCGACGCGCAACGCCATCCGCGTCTGCGGAGTCGAGGGAAAGCGCCGGATCAGCGCTGCGACATTGACGGCGATCTGGCCCTTGGGATTGCCGTAATCGGCATAGATGCCGGCGATCGCGAGCGTCCAGTTGCCGCTGGGCGCCGGGATCTCGATGTGGTCGCCGATCCCAAGATGCATACGGCGAGATAATTGCTCGCTGATGAAGCCGGCGTCTCCAGGCCGCAGCCTGATCCAGGCGCCGTCGACCTGCTCCAGCAGCGGCCAGTGATCGCGGTAGGTCTCGTGATCGGGCAGGCCGAGAATGTCGACCGGCAAGCCGCTGATCTCGGTCTCGGCGCGCCCGCCGCGCAGGATCGCCTGCACTTCGGGGCGCTGGCGCAGCCAGTCCTGAATCGCGAGCGCCTGCGCGTCGTCGGCGGCGCTGATGTAGACGTCTGCCGCGAGCCGTCCCTGCAGCCAGGTGACGAAGGTGGCGCTGAAACTTTCCACCATGGTGCCGACACCGACATTGACCGCGAGCGCGAGCAGCAGCGCCATCAGCGCCAGCGACAGGCCTCCGATCTGCTGCCGGCTGTCGGCCCAGAACCAGCCGGCGATGGCATGACGCGCGCTGCGCTGGCCAAGCCGCAACGCCACCTCCAGAATGGCTGGCAGGATCAACGCCGCGCCAAGCAGGAGTGCCGCGAGCACCGCAAACCCTGAGATCAGCGAGTTGCCGAACCACAACAGCCATCCCGCCGTTGCAAATGCCAGAAGCGAAGCGGCGCTCTGCACGATCAGCATGCGCTGCTGCGCTTCCTGCCAGGCGGCCGGCTGCGCCGCAGCCAGTATCGGAAGCCGGATCGCCTTGACGAGGCTGGTCGCGCTCGCTGCCAGCGCACCGGCGACGCTGATGGCAAGGCCCGCGACCCACCATTCGCCCCTGAGCGTGAGTTCTCCCGGCACCTGCGCGCCATAGAGCCCGCGCAAGGAGGCCGCGACGTCGGGCAACAGCGCCGCTGCGATCAGATAGCCGCATACGAGGCCAGCCAGGCCCGCAATGAGCGACAGCGACACCAGTTCGATGACCAGCGCCAAATTCAGCATGCCGGCCGAAGTGCCGCAGGCGCGCAGCGTCCGCAAGGTCGGCAGCCGCTGCTCGAAGGCAAGACCGACGGCCGAATTGACGATGAAGAGGCCGACCAGGAACGACAGCATCCCGAATGCCGTGAGATTGAGGTGAAAACTGTCGGTCAGGCGTTCGAGGTCGGTCTCGGCATCGGGTTCGACCAGACGAAGCTTGTCGCCGGCAACGCGCTCGAGCGCGGCGCGCGGGCCTTTTGCCTTGCCGATCAGCAGACGCGACAATTGGTCGGGCTTGTTCAGAAGCGTCTGCGCGTTCCCAATATCGACCACCAGCACGTCGGGCACGAGCTCGCCCTGCGCATGCAAGGGCGGCAGCACGGCGCCGCTGCTTGTTTCAGGCAAGGCGCCCTCGGTGAGGTGCAGATCGGCGAGCGTCTCCGGTGCGATCAGTGTTTGGCCGGGCGGCCTGACAAAGGCTGTGAGATCGGCGCGCCCGATGGTCGGTGCATTGCCGACATCGGTCGGCAAGGTGACGGGCTCGATGCCGAGTAGGCGGAACGCGTGGCCCGCGATCTGGACGCGGCCTTCGAGCACGGGCGAGACTGGCCAGCCGGCGCGGCGCAGGTCGACAAAAAGGTTTTGCGCAAACGTCCCCCCTTGGCGCGCGACCAGCATCGGCGTGCGCGCGCCGCCAAACACCGCGGCGGCGCGGTCGTAGGAGATGCGGGCCTGCTGGTTCAGCGCCTGCACGCCGCTCCACAGCGCGGTCGCCGACATCAGCCCGATCAGCAAGGTTGCGAGCTGCATCGGATGCCGCCGCCAATGGCTCAGCAGCACTGCGAGCACCCAGACCAGCCGGTTCATGCGATCAATCCCGCATGCAGCGTCACCTTGCGGTCCAAGGTCGCCGCAAGCCGCGCGCTGTGCGTCACCATCAGGAAGCCGCAGCCGGTGCGCTTGACGAGGTCGTTGGTCAGCGCCAGCACGTCGTCCGCGGTCGCCTCGTCGAGATTGCCGGTCGGCTCGTCCGCGAGCAGCAGCAGCGGCTTGACCGCGAGCGCGCGCCCGATCGCAAGCCGCTGCTGCTGGCCGCCGGACAATTGTTCGGGATAGCGCTTGAGAAGCGCAGCCAGCCCGAGCCGCTCGACCAGTTCGGCCTGCCATTTGGAATCATGGCGGCCTGCGATGCGCGACTGGAACGCCAGATTGTCCGCGACGCTGAGCGAAGGGATCAGATTGAATTGCTGGAACACCAGCCCGAGCCGGTCGCGCCGCAGCGCCGCGCGCTTGGCGTCGGTAAGCTCGCTCACGACATCGCCGTTGAGTCGGATCTCGCCGCCGTCAGCGGCATCGAGGCCGGCGATCAGGTGCAGCAGCGTGCTCTTGCCGCTGCCGGATTCGCCTGACAGCGCGACGCGCTCGCCGGCGGCGACGTCGAGGGTCACCCCGCGCAGCACGCTGATCTGCTCGCCGGCCGAGCGATAGGTCTTGGTCAGGTTGCGGACGCTGAGCACGATGGAGTGACTATCCCGGTGTCGCAGATGTGAAGTTCCCGCAATGCACATATCAGGCCTGTGGCCGGAGATCACGGCCTGAATCCCGCCACGCGAAATGCCTTCGGCGGATCGCTTCGGGCACGCCGGTACCGGAGACCAAAAGCGCTGTTGCCTTGCCCGTCGCCCGGCAGTTACCATTCGCGACGCCCGCGCGAGAGGCGTGCCAACGATCGATAAATAGATGATGGGGAAGGTTCATGGCCGCGCAGCCGACGCCCAAGGGCGCCTGGAAGATCACATTCTTGTTGTTTCTTTTCATGCTGGTGAACTTCGCCGACAAGATCGTGGTGGGGCTTGCTGGCGTGCCGATCAAGACCGACCTGAAGCTCGATCCGGAGCAATTCGGTCTGCTCGGTTCATCCTTCTTCTTCCTGTTTTCGATCTCGGCGATCGCCGTCGGCTTCCTCGTCAATTCCATTGCGACGCGCTGGGTGCTGCTGGTGCTCGCGGTGATCTGGTCGGTGGCGCAACTGCCGATGGTCGGCTCGGTCGGATTCACCACGCTTCTGATCTGCCGCGTCATTCTCGGCGCGGGTGAGGGGCCCGCCGGCTCGGTGGCTGTCCACGCCATCTACAAATGGTTCCCCAACGAGAAAAGGACTCTCCCGACCGCGATCCTGGCGCAGGGATCGGCATTCGGCGTGGTGCTTGCGGCGCCCGCGCTGAACTGGCTGATCTTCCATTACAGCTGGCACTATGCCTTCGGCGCGCTCGGCGTGGTCGGGGCGCTGTGGGTGGCGGCCTGGCTGATGCTCGGCAAGGAAGGCCCGCTGGTCGAGACCACGGCCGTGCGCGCGACCGAGCCGCGCGTGCCCTATCTCCAGCTCCTGACCTCGCGGACCTTCATCGGCTGCTGTGGCGCCACCTTCGGCGCCTACTGGGCGCTGTCGCTCGGCCTGACCTGGTTCCCTTCCTTCATCGTCGAGGGTCTCGGGTTTTCGCAACGAGACGTGGGTTGGATCTCGACGCTGCCGTGGGTGTTCGGCGCCACCATGGTGCTGCTGACGGGCTGGATCTCGCAGGTCCTGATGGCGCGCGGTGTCTCCACCCGCGGCGCGCGCGGCGTGCTCGGCTCGGCGCCGCTGATCGTCGGCGGCGCGATTTTGGCGAGCATTCCCTATATCGACGGTGCGGGCTTGCGGGTCGCGGTGCTGGTGCTGGGCTCCGGACTGTGCGGATCGATCTACGTGGTGTGTGCGCCGATGCTGAGCGAGTTCACGCCGGTGTCGCAGCGCGGTGCCGTGATCTCGATCTATGGCGCGATCTATACGCTCGCCGGCATCATTGCGCCGTCGGTGATGGGCAAGGTGATCCAGCGCGCGGCGGTACCACTCGACGGCTACCTCACCGGCTTCACCATCAACGCCGTCATTCTCGTGGTCTCCGGCCTGCTCGGGCTCTTGCTGCTGTGGCCCAACACCGAGCGCGCGCGGCTGATGGGTGAAGTACCGCAGCCGAAGTTCGCGTGAAGCCATGGCGCAGTACAAACTTTATTGCGTTGGCGGCTCGGGCAATGCCTACAAGCTGGCGCTCTATCTGAATTGCGCCGGCCTCGATTGGGAGCCTGTCGGGGTTGATTTCGCCGGCGGCCAGACGCGGGATGCCAGCTGGCGCGCCGGTACGAATGCGATGGGCGAAGTCCCGGTGCTCGAAGTCTACGGGCAGCGACTGTCGCAGTCGGGTGCGATCCTGATCTGGCTGGCGGAAACCACCGGCAAGTTCGCGCCCGCCGGAGCCGACGAGCGGTTCGAGGCGTTACGCTGGATTCTGTTCGATAATCACAAGTTCACCAGCAACTATGCGATGCATCGATTCCAGAATTCACTGACGGCTGAGCCGGTGCATCCGGCCATCCTGGCGTTCCTGCGAACCCGCGTGGAGTCGAGCTTCGCGATTGTGGAAAAGCACCTGACGGATCGTCCCTTCGTGCTGGGCGAGCGGCCGACCATCGTGGATTTCTCCATGGCGGGGTACGTGTATTATCCTCCCGAGGAGACCGGCTTCGATATCGCAGCCGATTTTCCGGCGCTGCATGCCTGGCGCCAGCGCCTCGCAGCACTGCCGGGCTGGAAGCCGCCCTACGAACTCATGCCTGTGGGGAAATCGCCGCCGGTTCGGAAACTGCGGTAACAGTTCGCGTCGGGTGGGCAAAAGCCACCGGGTCGCGCGAGTGCGCGAGTCGATGGCGTGCCCACCGATTGAGATCCGCGATGAATGGTGGGTACGGCGCAAGAGTGCCTTTACTCGACGACTTATACAAATGGCCTCGGCTCATGACTCGTCATGCCCGCGCTTGTCGCGGGCATCCACGTCTTGATTTCTTCCGATGTCCAAAGGCGTGGATGGCCGGGACAAGCCCGGCCATGACGATGGATGGGTCATTGCATCGCTGCGCTCAAGGTTCCGTCGAACTGAATGCCGGTTCCTGCGCGAGCTTCCTGGTAAGCGCGCGCAGGCGAGGCATTTGTGCATCGGTGTCGATGCCGAATTGTCCGGTGCGCGCCAGCCGCTCGGCGATGAAGGCGGTCACGTCGGCCTGCGTGAGCCGACCCAACAGCAGATAGGAACTTCCCGGATCAATCATCGCATCGATCGCGGCAAGCGCGTTGGCTGCTTGCGCGCTGCAATCGTCGATCCAGGGCTGGTGTATTTTCTCGGGCGGGATGTGGTTGCGATGGTAGGCTGCTTGAAGCGCCTTGTCGCAGGCGCCCATCATCAGTGCGGCGACCCTCAGCACGGCGCGCCGGTCCGCACCGGTCGCCGGCGTCAGGGCGCGGTCGCGCCCGTAGACCTCGTCGAGATGATCGATGATGGCGCCGCTGTCGACCAGAGCCTCGCCACCATCGAGCACGAGTGCCGGAATGCGCCCGAGGGGATTCAAAGTCCGCACCTCGGCGCGGTCGCCAAATCCGGAGACAGCACGCTGCTCGAACGGAACGCCATAAAGCTTGAGTGTGATCGCGACGCGGCGAGTATACGGCGAACGATTGACTCCAACCAGGAGCATCCTAGTGCAAACTCCCCTGCGCGCCACGCACCAGCCGGCCCGGCCGCGCGCCTGTGGCCTGTCCGTCGCGCCGGGTCAGGACGCCGGAAACGATGGTCGCCTCATAGCCGTCGACCTGCTGCAGCAGCCGCCGGCCGCCGACGGGGAGATCGTAATGCACCTTCGGGGGATGCAGATGCAGCCGGTCATAGTTGATGACATTGATGTCCGCCTTGAGGCCGGGCGCGATCAGGCCGCGATCGGCAAGCCCGACCGACAGTGCGGTCTTGCGCGACTGCGCCGCTACCACGAAGGGGATCGGGAGTTTTTCGCCGCGACAGCGGTCGCGCGTCCAGTGCGTCAAGAGATAGGTCGGGAAGCTGGCATCGCAGATGATGCCGCAATGCGCGCCGCCGTCGGAGAGGCCCGGCACGGCGAGCGGGTCGCAGAGCATCTCGCGCACCGCGTCGAGATTGCCTTCGGCATAATTGACGAACGGCACATAGAGCATGCCGCGGCCGTCCTCCGTCAGCATGGCGTCGTAGGCGAGTTCCTCCGGCTTTCGTCCCTCGCGGCGCGCCCGCGCGCCGAGCGTATGCTCCGGTGGCTGCTCGTAGTCAGGGGGATCGCCTAACAGATACATCTTGTCGTAGTTCGGCCGGAAGAACAGCGGATCATCCGTCGTGCTCGGCGTCTCCTGCAGGATCGCCGCGCGCACCTCGGGCTTGCGCAACTGCATCAGCCGTTCAGGCAGCGGCAGATGGGCGATCGCTTTGTAGCTCGGGTGGGTCTGGAACGGATTGCGCGACAACTCGAAACCGAGCAGCAGCCCCACCGGCCGTGCTGCGATCTGGGCGGTGATCGACAAGCCGCGGGCGGAGGCCGCGTTGATCTCGGCCAGCGTCTGGCGCCAGCGCTGCGGTTGCTTGTCGCCCTGGGCGACGGAAAACGAAATCGGACATCGGGTGTTTTGCGCGACCCGCAGCATCATCGGCAGATCTTCGTCGACGGTGCTCTGGTCGAGCACGAATTGCAGCACGCTGCGGCCGACGCTATGCATGCCGCCCGCGATCGCGGTCAGCTCGTCCTCGCCGGCCTTCAGGGTCGGCGTGAAATCGCCGGTCGAGGTGCGATGGTTGAGGGTGCGCGAGGTCGAAAAGCCGAGCGCGCCGGCGCGCACCGCGTCGCCCGCGAGCGCAGCCATCGCCGTGTTGTCCTCTTGTGTCGAGGGATCGCGCCGCGCACCGCGCTCGCCCATGACATAGACCCGCAGCGCGGCGTGCGGCAGTTGCGCGCCGATATCGATGTCGAATTGTCGCTTCGCGAGCCAGTCCATGTAGTCGGGAAAGCTTTCCCAGGCCCAGGGAATGCCGGCGCTCAAGACCGGTTCGGGAATGTCCTCGACGCCTTCCATCAGCTGGATCAGCCGGACATGGTCGGCCGGCCGGCATGGTGCGAAGCCGACCCCGCAATTGCCCATGATCGCGGTGGTGACGCCGTTCTGCGAGGACGGCGTGATGTCCTGGCTCCAGGTGACCTGGCCGTCATAATGGGTGTGAATGTCGACGAAACCGGGCGTGACCAGTTTGCCCCTGGCGTCGATCTCTTCCTTGCCGATGGCGAGTACCTTGCCGACTTCGGCGATGCGGCCGCCCTGGATTGCGACATCGGCTTCGAACAGGTGGCCGCCGCTTCCGTCCGCGATCGTGCCGCCGCGGATCACGAGGTCTGGATTGGTCATGGCATTTCATCCCTCGGGCTTTTTAGGTTAGCAGCATCATCGAGCGTCGCGCGATGCTGTCAACGCCCTGAATCGAAGCTCAGGAATGCGTCAACCGGCGGATGCCGGGGCGCGCGGTTTGCGGTCGGTGAACAGCGACAGGCCCGTCGTCATGACCATGAAAATCACGGACGCGCCGAACACCCAATGCGGCGCGTTCTGGTCCATGATCCAGCCGAACAGCAGCGGGCTGATGATGCCGCCGAGGTTGAAGCCGGTGGAGACGATGCCGAAGGCCCGCCCTGCCGCGCCGGCAGGCGCCGCGTTGCGCACCAGCATGTCGCGCGAGGGTGCGATCACGCCGCCGAGGAAGCCCGCCGCGGTCATCGCCGCGGTGAGCAGCGCGGTCGGCAGCGTGACCGTGGCGATGACGAACACGATTGCGGCGTTGACGGCAAAGCAGGCGGCGGCAACCTGTCCGTGGCGCTTGGTGCGATCGGCAAGGAAGCCGCCCGCCAGCACGCCGACGGCGCTGGCGCCGAGAAAGGCGGTGAGTGCGATGTTGGAGGTCGAGAACGATGTGCCGTAGCCGTTCATCAGGGCGACCACGCCGAAATTGCCGATGCCGGCGTTGGAGAGGCTGAGCAGCATGAAGAACAGCGTCAGGACCATCAGCGCCGGCGTGATGACGGCAGGCTTGGCCGCGTGCGCAGTGCCGTCGTTGCGTCGCGAGGCGCCGGCATCGGGGATGTTGCCGATCACCAGCACCAGTGCAATGAACGGGCCGACGGCGCCTGCCACGATCAGCGTGCAAACCCCGCCTCCGAGCGTGACCAGGGCGGCGACGATCGCGGGCGCCACCGCGCCGCCGAGGAAACCGGCAAAGGTATGGATCGAAAACGCGCGGCCCATCCGCGCCTCGTCCATATGCGCGGACAGGATGGCGTAATCGGCCGGATGATAGACGCTGTTGGCGAGCCCGAGCAGCACCGCGCTCGCGACCAGGCCGACATAGCTCAGATTGAGGCCGAGCATGATCAGCGCGAGGCCGCCGGTCGCAAGGCCAATGAGGAGGATCCTGCGGGCGCCGATATGGTCGACGAGATATCCGATCGGCGCCTGGGTCAGGCCGGAGACGACGGCGAAAACGGTCAGCGCGAAGCCGAGTTCGATATAGCCGACACCGAGCTGAACCTTCAGGAACGGAAACAGCATCGGCAGCACCAGCATCTGGAAATGGCTGACCCAATGGGCCATCGAGACCAGCACAAGCGTGCGCGCCGAGGCGTCCGCCTTGGCTCGCGGCGAGGCTTGTTGCGGTGCGGCAAGAATGTCGACCATCGCGCGCGCGGTTCCCTTGGTTGGCCGGGCTTGCGTAGACCGCAAACTATCGGCGATGCCGGTTATTTGTCCATGAACGGCGCTGCATGGCAGCGCCTCACAACGGCTCGTCGTCGTTTCCAGTGCGGTCGCGTTTCGGGGTCGCGATATCGCCGTCCTCATCGTCCTCATCGACCGATGGCGGCGGCGGCTGCTTCGCTTTCGCGTCGGCCTTTTTCGGCGGCGCTGTCTTCTTGCTCTTGTCAGCCATATGACTCCCCTTTTCCGTTCCTGCCGTTCAAATCATCCGGCCGAACCAGGTCAACCGGTCACGACAGGCCCGCCGGCCTTCTTCCATGCGTCGATCCCGCCGGTGACATGCACGGTGTTGGTGAGCCCGGCGTTCTTCGCCGCCGCAACCGCCATCGCCGAGCGTTCGCCATAGGCGCAGAAGAACACCAGGCGCCGCCCGGTGGCGGCCGCGACCTCGCGCAACATGCCGCCGGGCTTCAGGCTGTCCTCGATGCCGGGATAGGGCGCGTGCAGCGCGCCCGCGAGCGTGCCGTGCTTGGCGCGCTCGCTGGTCTCGCGCAGGTCGACCAGGAGAATGTCGGGCCGGCCGAGACTCTCGATCGCCTCGCGAGCGGAGAGCGCGAGGCCCTGTCTGTCGAGTTCATCCTGATGCAGGCCGACCTGCATGTTGGCGGGCACCGCGACATCCATCATCCTCGGATTTGGCAGTTTCAGATTGGCCATCAGCTCGACATATTCCTCGACCGAGCGGACCTGAAGCCTTGGATTGTAGCGCCGCTCCTCGCCGATGGTGGAGACGGTATCGCCCTTGTAGTCGTGGGCCGGGTAAACCAGCGTCTCCTCGGGCAATTTCAGCAGCCGGTTGAAAATGGAATCGTATTGCGCCCGCGCGCTGCCGTTCTGGAAATCGGTGCGACCGGTGCCGCGGATCAAGAGCGTATCGCCGGTGAAGACGCGGTCGCTGATCAGGAAGCTGTAGGAATCGTCGGTATGCCCGGGCGTGTAGATGACGTCGAGGGCGAGGCCCTCGATGGTCACCTTGTCGCCGTCGGCCACCCGCATCGCCACCACGTCGGCCTTGCTTTGCTCGCCCATGATGGTGACGCAATGGGTGCGGTCGCGCAGCTCGCCAAGCCCGGTGACGTGGTCGGCATGCAGATGCGTGTCGACCGCCTTGACCAGCTTGAGGTCGAGTTCCCTGAGCAATTGGCAGTAGCGGTCGACCTTCTCGAGCACGGGGTCGATGATCAGCGCTTCGCCGCCGGCGCGGCTCGCCAGCACATAGCTGTAGGTCCCGGAAACGCTGTCGAACAATTGGCGAAAGATCATGGCCGGCTCCGGCGCGAAGTATGCGTTATCCTAGATGGATTCGCGATTCCAGTATCAAATTCCGTCTGCGGTATCGCGTCTTGGCGGCGATATCCGGTGAGCTCTCAGCGCGCAAAGCCCGGATTACCGTCGACGCCTTTCAGGGTGACGCCGCTGCCGCGCGAGGCCGGAGCCTTCCCCGAACGCAGATGCTTCGCAAAGATCTCCCACACCGGCGCGCCGGCTTGCGGATTGACCGACGCCCATCCGGCGACCCTGTAGCTCTTGTCGGCGTCGAGCGCACGGCCGCTATCGAGCGCGAGATCGGAAATCCGGCGGCCGATGGTCTCGGCGGGCGCACAAGTGTAGGACAGGCCGCCCAGCCGCACCATGTCGCCGCCCTGCTGATGATAGGGATCGGCATTGAAGAGGTTGTCGCAGATGTCCTCGAGCACGTCCTTGATCTGGCTGCCGGTCATGCGCTGCACGTAGCTTTCCGGATAGGCGATCGCGGTTTCCGCCAGCAGATCTTCCATGGTCAGCGGCTGGCCCGCGAGCGCGGTGGTGCCCCAGCGAAAACCCGGCGACAGCGCAATCTCGCAGTCGAGCTCGCTGCGCAGCGCGTCGCAGATCAACTGGTCCATGGAGCCAAAAAAATTGCCGCGGCGGTAGAGCAGGCGATCGGCGGTTGCGACCTTCTCGGTCCACTCCGCATGCGGCGCGCTGATTCGCTCGATCAGCGCCAGCATGGCGGTATCAGGCTTGAGCAGCTCGGAATACACCGGCAGCAGGCGGTAGCGCAGATCGGCAAGCCGGCCCTTGGCAAGCTCGAGATCGAGGACGGCGAGAAACTTTCCGTTCGAGCCCGCATTGGTGACGAGGGTGGTGCCGGCGGCATTCTTGATCGGGATCGGTCTTGGGATGGCGTCGTGGGTGTGGCCGCCGAGGATCACGTCGATGCCGCTGACGCGGCCGGCGAGCTTGAGGTCGACATCCATGCCGTTATGCGAGAGCAGCACCACGGCATCGACCTTGTCGTTGCTGCGCAGCGCGTTGACGAGCTGCTGCAGCTCCTCCTCGCGAATGCCGAAGGTCCAGTCCGGCGTGAAGCGCCGGGGATGCGCGATCGGGACATAGGGGAAGGCCTGCCCGATCACCGCGATCCGGTAGTCGCCGAGTTCGCGGATGATCGCCGGCTTGAACACGCGGCCCGAGGCGGCATCGAACGCCTTGGCGTCGTTGAAGGTGGCTTCCTCGGTGAGAAAGACGTTCTGCGCCAGGAACTCGCCCTTCAAGCGCTCGAGATTGGCGCGCAACGCCGCTTCACCATAGGTGAATTCCCAATGCCCGGTCATCGCCTCGATGCCGAGCAGGTTGGCCGCTTCGACCATGTCGGCGCCCTGCATGGCATTGGCAAGACCGGTTCCCTGCCACAGGTCGCCGCCGTCGAGCAGCAGCGAGCGGTCGGATCCGACCTCGCCGCGCAAGCGGTCGATCAGCGTTTTCAGATGCGCAAAGCCGCCGAGCTTGCCGAAGCGGGCCGCGGATTTCTCGAAATCGAGACTGGTGAAGGCGTAGGCGTCGGCGCTATCGGAACTGATGCCGAAGCGATCGAGAAAGGCGCTGCCGACCAGGTGCGGCGGCTGGCCTCGCATCTCGCCGATCCCGAGATTGACGCTTGGCTCGCGAAGATACACCGGCTTCAGCTGTGCATGCGTATCCGTCAGGTGCAGGATGCGGGCGTTGCCGAAGCGCTCGATGTCGTAAGCGCTTGGGCTATCGGCGGCGCGCACGCGCGGGGGCAGCGCGCCCGACAGGGCAGCAGCGCCAGCGGCTTTCAGAAAATCCCGGCGGCGAACTGGCATTGCGACGTCTCTGCGCCCCCCAAAAACTTGATCAGTGAATTTCAAGCGCCTTCCAGGCGTCCTTTTCGCTGTTCGCCTGGAAGATCGATGCGCGTGCCAGCGCTTCGGCTTCCTTCGAGAGCGCGACCGCCTGGTCGAAATTACCGGCGTCCGCCGCCTTCTTGGCCGCCGCAAGTGTCGATTCCGTGGTGGTCCATTGATTGCGGAGTTGACCGGCCTCCTTCTCGGCGGCGTCAGCGGCAGCGTAGGCCGTCTTGTAGTCGGCCTCGGAGGCTGCGCGCACCGATGTCAGGCCTGCGATCAGAAGGAGAGATGAGAGAGCGAGCGTGCACATATTGCCGCCGTTGTTCCTGCTCATGGCCGCGCTCCGGGGCCGGATATCGGCAGGCCGTTGCTGACATAGGACAGATAATATTCGAGGTTGCGGTATTCGTCCGATTGCGGCTCGAGCGGCACGCCGCGGATCTGGCTGTTGCAGGTGGTGAAGCGCCGGCTGGTCGTCCCCATCCCGCTCCATTCCGAACGATAGATCGGCATGGCATTGAGGATCCCAAGCGCGGGCGCCAGCACCTCGGCGCGGATGCGCTCGCCCGGGCTCTGCACATGGCAGGTCGCGCAGGAGAAGTTGAGCTGGCCGCGCCTGGTGTAGAAATAGCGCTTGCCCTCCTGGAACGCGGCAAGCGCGCGGGGATCATTGGGGATCTTGATATCCATCGGCTTGCCGCGCGAGGTGAAGGCCATGTAGGCGGTGAGCGAGGCCATCTCGTCCTTGAGGTAGGAATAGGACGCCTCGCCGTTCGATTCGCGGCAGCGGTTCAGGGCAAGCTCGAGGGTTATGACCTTGCCTTCCTTGTCGTCGAATTTGGGATAGGTCTGGCGGATGCCGATGCCGCCGTCTTCGAAGCAGTCAGCATAGGTCTTACCGTTCTTGAACGGCTTTGAAAACATCTCCTTGCCGGCCTCGAGCGCGAACTCGTAAGGCGGAAACTGCTCCTTCTCTTCCCACTGTCTGTGCATGTCCTCATTCATCGAATAGGGACCGTTGACGAAATCTTCCAGCTTCACGCTGGGATATTTCTTCGTGAAATAATCACGAAACGCCTTCGCATCCGCGCCCGGGTCGGGCGTATCAGTGGCGAACACCGGCGGCGCAGCAAGCCAGAACGCCGCCAGCACCAGGGCGGCCGCAGCAGAGCCAATGAAAAAGCGCGCGCTCATCGTCCCGATCCCGCCCTGCTATTGAATTTTCGCCGTGGTGGTGTCGCTTGCGCCCTTGTTGTCGACCCAGGCGATCTTGAGATCGTCGCCCTTCTTGCCGCCCTTGAAGCTGAACTTGACATAGGGGTCCTTGGAGACGGCAGGCCCCCAATCGGCGACGAAGACGTTCTTGCCGTCATGCTCAAATGTCAATTGCTGGATGAAGTGCGGGGGAATGAGCGCGCCTTGCGCATCCTTCACGTAGCCGGAATCCATCGGGTGCTGGATCAGCGCCTGCACTTCGGTGATGTCGCCGCTGGAAATGGCGCGCACGCGAATGGTTGAAGCCATCGGAAAACTCCTGAGTTTGTCATTCTGCGCATGATCTCCGCGCCAACGCTACGCGTTTATCGCGGGGAAATCCGGCGTCCAGCGCGAGAACGCCGCGCGCTGGGTCCGGATCGCTGCGTTTCAGCCGCCGCAGCCGCCGACGGTCACCTTGACTTCCTTGGTTGCGCTATAGAGCTTGCCGCCGGCCTCCACGATCGCGATGACGTTGGTGGTCTTGGCCATCTTGAGCCGGTTGGCGACCGCCGGCATGGTGCCAGGCGGGATTTGATAGGACGCCGCCAATGCGTTCGGATTTTCGCTGACGAAGAACGAAATCGAGGTCACCTCGGCTAGCGTCGTCGTCACCGCGATCGGAACCACGCCGCCGTTCTCGGCAATTTCGGGCGCGTCGAGCTTGACCTGGTCGGAGGCCTCGTGGGTCTTGCCGTAGAGCGCCTTGATCGCATCCGCATCGCTCTTCTGCCTGAAGGCGTCCTCGGGATATTTGTCGTTCGCCGCGGCGCGCGCCGGCGGCAGGCCGATCGCAACGTTACCGAGCCCGATCAGCGCGACCAGGCCTGCGCCTTTCAGGATCAGGCGGCGGGTCGCCGAGACATCATTGCAAGGACTCATACGAAATCTCCCGAAGGCCTGCTGGCCGTCACAATGTCTGGAGGAAATCCACCACCGCGTTGATCTCCTGTTCGGTGAGGATGCGATTTCGTCCGAACGGCGGCATCACGGTCTGCGGATTGCGCTTGGTTTCGTCGCTGACGATGGCAACGAGATCGTTGCGATCGGGGTATTTGCTCTTGAGATTTTCGAGCTTCGGCCCGATCGTGCCCGGCAGATCTCCGCCCTTGATCTCATGACAGCTCAGGCAATTGCCCTTGCCGCGATCGAAGGCCAGCTTTTGTCCGTCGGCGGCACCGGATTGCGCGCGGGCGGGGGCAAGGCTCGCGCACAGCGATGCCGTCAGCACCAGTGCCGGGATCAGGGCCGATCGGAATGGGCGGCTGGCGGTCAAGGATGTCCCCGCGCGTTCACTTCGGTTGCATGGCATCGAGCGGTCCGGTCGTTCGCGGCGTCAGATTCATGTCTTCCGCCGTTGACTTGATCTTGACGCCGGCAGCATTGAGACACGCGTTCATGCAAGGCGCTGTCATCGTATCCGGTCGCGGGTCGGTCCAGATGAAATTGTCGTGATTGGGCATTTTGACTCGTGGCAGAGTGTCGCGGTCGGCAACGAAATCACCCGCAACGATGTCGTTCAGGTTCAGAATATAGGCGGTCAAAGCATAAACGTCATCCGCAGGCAATGTGTGCGGCGCGGGAAACGGCATCGCGCGGTTTATGTAGTCCCAGAGCGTCGGCGCGAACGGCCAGTAGCTGCCGACCGTGGGTTCCGGCCGGTCGTTCCGCAGCGAGCCTGCGCCACCCGCGAGCTTCGGAAAGCGGCCTTCGCCCTCGCCGAACGCGCCGTGGCAGACGGCGCATTGATCCGCGAAAACCTCGCCACCCCTTTGCACATTGCCTTTGCCGGGCGGCAGGCCCGCGCCATCATCGCCGCGGACGTCGATGTTCCATCCGGCTACCTCTTCCGCCGCGGGCGTCGTGCCATATCCGAAATGACCGGAATCGGCGGCCTGAGCCTGCGTGCCGGCGAAGGCGGCGAGGCCGAGCAAGAGATTACGCCAGCTGGACATCGAACACGCTTCCGTCGGTCTTGAGCTGCCAGGTCTGGATCGAATTGTTGTGGTACACCGAATTGGAGCCGCGCTGCTTTCGCAACGCCTCGATCGTCGGCTGCATGACGCCGCTCTCGTCGATGACGCGGGATTCGAGCAGCGCGGGCCGGCCGTCCCAGCGCCAGTCAAACGTGAACTTGGTGAGCGCCTTCGACAGCACCGGTTCGTGCAGCCGCGCGCTCTGCCAGTTGACGCCGCCATCCACCGAGACGTCGACCTGTTTGACCTTGCCGCTGCCGCTCCATGCCAGTCCGCGAATCTCGTAAAGGCCGGGTCCCTGAAGCGGCTTTTCGGGGCAGGGGAAGATGATCACGGATTTGGCGTCCATCTGCCAGGTGAAACCGTAGGCGGTCCCGTTCGGCATCAGGTCGGTGTATTTCGAGGTTTCCTCGCGCGTGAACCACGGTTTGTCGCCGAGCTTGATTCGGCGCAGCCATTTGACGCTGATGTTACCTTCCCAGCCCGGCACCACCAGGCGCAGCGGATAGCCTTGTTCGGGCCGCAGCGCCTCGCCGTTCTGCGCATAGGCCAAAAGGCAATCGTCGAGACATTTGTCGAGCGGAATGCTGCGGTTCATATGCGCGCCGTCGGCGCCCTCGACCATCGCCCATTTCGCCTCCGGCTTGATCCCGACCTCCTCGAGCAGGGTCGAAAGCCTGACGCCGGTCCATTCGGAGCAGCCGATCATGCCGTGGGTGAATTGCAGCGAATTGAGCTGCGCGCCGCGCCACTCCATGCCGCCATTGGCGGCGCATTCGATGAAATGGATGCGCGACACCTGCGGGAAGCGCATGATGTCCTGCATGGTCAAGAGCAGCGGCCGCTCGACCAGACCATGGATCATCAGCCGGTGCTGGTTCGGGTCGATATCCGGCCGCCCGGCATGATGCCGTTCGAAGAACAGGCCGTTCGGCGTGATGATGCCGTGCAGATCCTGCAACGGGGTGAAGCTGACGGAGGATTGGGTTCCGGCCGTGAGCCACGGCACGTTGCGCCGGATCACACCGCTTTCCGCTTCGGCGGGCTGGCCATAGGGCCGGTCGACGACGCCTGCGCCCAACGCCTGTGACCATTGGGGATCGGTGGGCGGGGAGGCGGGCTCGGCGATGCCGGGCCTTGCGCCGAGCGCAAGACCGCCGGTGACGGCAGCGCCGAGGCCAAGAAAGGCGCGGCGGCCGAGCCGATTGCCGTGGCCTGCTGGCGTTGATGGCGCAGCCATGCTGCGCCAGAGGTCCTGCCTCACGTTTTCCCCGCCTTGCAATTCATTATCGATTGGCCGGTTGTATATTCGTGTTATCTAATTTAGTCAATTCTAATGTAACGTCGCGGCATGCAGCTGATGCCGCGCGATCAGCGCGCAATCCGGATCGGAACCCTGACATGAGAGCTACGGCAAGCGCGAAAAAGCTGCCGGCGGACGTCGGCAATGGCAACGCTGCCGCCTTGAGGAAGCTCGCGCGGCAGGCGGGCGAGGCGACACGGCTGTTGAAGCTGCTCGCCAACGAAAAGCGCCTGCTGATTCTCTGCTTTCTGGCCGCACGGGGCGAGATTACCGTCGGGGAACTCGCTGACCGGGTCGAGTTGAGCCAATCGGCGCTGTCGCAGCATCTGGCGAAACTCCGCGCCGAAGGGTTGGTTGCGTTTCGTCGCGCTTCGCAGACGCTGCATTACCGCGTTGCCGACGCGCGGGCCCTGCGCCTGTTGCTGTTGCTCAAGGACATCTATTGTGGCGATATGAAGTAATGTGATGGAGTAACTTGGCGTCGCGCCACTCTCGCTCTCGCGTGCAGGCGGATCAACATGGCTGAGTATGTCGTTGAATTCGGCAAGGACGGCAGACCGATCGAGCCGGACGGCCGGCTCGATGCGCCGGCATTCCATCGCAACCACCAGCCGATCTGGCAGGTGCTGAAGAAATTCCTCGCCGGGAAATCCGGCGACGTGCTGGAAGCCGGCAGCGGCACCGGCCAGCACGTGGTCTATTTTGCAAGCCAGAGTCCCGATATCACCTGGTGGCCGAGCGATCTCAACGCCCAGCATCTCAAGAGCATCGCCGCGTGGCGCAGGCATGCGCAGGCGTCAAACATTCGCGATGTCAGGCGCATCGACCTCTCCGAGTCGGAATGGTGGCCGCAGGACGAAAGCGCACCGGGCCCGTTGCTCGCGATTGTCTGCGCCAACGTCATTCACATCGCGCCGTGGCGCGTGGCGGAAGGGCTGTTCGCCGGCGCAGGGCGCACTCTGCGCCCGGAGGGCCGGCTGTTCCTCTACGGACCGTTCAAGCGCGACGGCGCACACACCGCGCCGAGCAATGAAGCCTTCGATGCAAGCCTCAGGACGGCCAATGCCGAGTGGGGCGTGCGCGACATCGCCGATCTCGAGAAGCTTGCCGATCGCGTCGGTCTGGCGCTGCTCGAAACCGTCGAGATGCCCGCCAACAATCAGATTCTGATCTTCGCGAGGCGCTGATATCCTACGCGCCGTCGTCCCGCCACCCGATCCTGTCCTTCAGGAACGTATAGCCGAGGGCGATCGATGCGGCGCGCTCCTTGTTGTCCTTGCCAACGCCGTGGCCGCCGGCGGCGGGCTCGTAAAAATAGGCTTCATAGCCCATCGCCTGCAGCTTTGCGGTCATCTTGCGCGCGTGCCCGGGATGGACGCGGTCGTCGCGTCGGGTGGTGACGAACAGGATCGGCGGATAGGTCTGGCCGGGCTTTGCGGTGTGATAGGCGGAATAGGTCTGCAGCCAGGCCCATTCCTCCGGCTTGTCGGGATCGCCATATTCCGCGATCCAGCTCGCGCCGGCAAGCAGCCTGGTGTAGCGGCGCATGTCGATCAGCGGAATCGTGCAGAACAGCGCCCCAAAACGTTCGGGATAACGCACCAGCATGTTGGAGATCAGGATGCCGCCGTTCGATCCGCCTTCGGCGGCGATGCGTCCGGGGCGGGTGACGCCGCGCTTGACGAGGTCGGCGGCGACGGCGGCGAAATCATCATGCGCGAGCCGCTTGCCGGCGTAGCGTCCGGCGTCGTGCCAGCGCGTGCCGAACTCGCCGCCGCCGCGAAGGTTGGCCTGCACGCAGGTGCCGCCGCGCTCGAGCCACAGCTTGCCGAGCGCCGAGCTGTAATAGGGTCTTACCGTCAGGCCGAAGCCGCCATAGGCGGTCATATAAACCGGCGCGTCGCCAGTTTCGATGGCGGGTCCGGTCTGAACGTATGGAATGCGTTCGCCGTCCACCGAGATGGCTTCGTGCCGCGCAACCAGCAGTCCTTCGGCAGAAAATGTGCGCGGCGCCTGCTTCAACAGCGCGGGGCTTGCTGTGTCTTCGATCAGCATCAACGACGGCGGCGTCAGCGGGTCCTGAATATTGGCCAGCAGGTCGCCATTGCTCTCGGCGGGATCGGCGTCGAGCGGCCAGACATCGACCATGCCGATCTCGGGAAGTCCGGGCAGGCGCTCACGGATCCATCCGCTCGCCGATGGAGTCCACACCTCGAAGCTGGGCTTCAGTTCATCAAGGATCGGAAGCACCAGCCGGCCGGCAACCCAGAACATGCCTTGCAACGCGCGTCGCGGACCGGGATCGAAAACGAGTTCGAAATTGCGGTCGCCCGCGAGGAAGGCCGGAAGCGAAATCCCCAGCACGGTGTCCGGCGGATAGGCGCGTCCGCCGGGCGCCCATGATGAGCGCAGCTTGATTGCCATCCAATCCCGATGCGTCAGCATCCAGATGTCGGTGGGGAGGTCGAGTTTGGTTTTCGCGCCGGTTTCATCGCCGAGCCAGATCTGAAAGTTGAAGAAATCCAGCTGTTCGACGAACCAGACGCGTCGCGCCGGATCGCTCCGGTCGACACCGGAATAGGTCCGCATGTTCCCGGGTGCGGTTTCGAAAATGACCGGCGCGTCTTTGACGCTGCTCCCGCGGGACCAAATCCGCACGGTCTTTGCATAGCCTGAGGACGTCGCCATGCCCTCGCCATGGGCGCTCGACAGCAACAGCTTATCGGTGTCCAGCCAGTCGACGCCGCTCTTGGCTTCCGGCAAGACGAAGCCATCGGTGACGAAAGTTTTCGTTTCGATTTCGAATTCGCGCAGCGTGACCGCGTCGCTGCCGCCGCGCGACAGGCTCAAAATGGTGCGCTTGCAGTCCGGGTTCATCACCGTCCAGTTCAGCAGCCAGTCCTCCCCCTCTTCGGCCGCGAGGCGATCGATGTCCAGCAATGTCTCCCAAACCGGATCGGGTTTGCGAAATTCCTCGAGCGTCGTCCGCCGCCAGAGGCCGCGCGGATTGTTCGCATCCTTCCAGAGATTGTAGAGCAGCCCGCCGCGGCGCGTGACATAGGGAATGTTATCCGGGCGGTCGTAGATGGCGGCCAGCATGTCGCGATCGGCCGCAAATTGCGCGCCGCCGAATTTCTCCAGGGTCAGCCGATTTTGCCGATCGACAAAATCGAGCGCGCGGCTGCCTTCGACGTCTTCCAGCCACAGATGAGGGTCGTCATCGGGGGCGGCGATCGTCGGCCTGTCGTCAACGCGCATGGCTTGAACTCCGAGAAAGATATCCTGCACCAATAATCATGCCGGCAACCGGGTGGATAACGCAGTCAGGGGCACCATGTCCAATGCGCGTCACGTGCATGGCCCGCGTCCGTTTGGACTGGTTGATCGCGTGGCCGCATCTCTCCATAGTGCCGGGAATCACGAGAGTCCTTTGCGGGCGGTTGGGCGGAAATCCCGATGATCGATATGAAAGCGACCGACGAGCTTGCCGATGACGCACGCGCGCGATCCAACGTGGCGCGGCTCGCGGCGGCACAGGCGCTGACCGGTGCGAACTCGGCCGTGATCTTCGCCACCGGCTCGATCGTCGGCGCGACGCTCGCGCCCGACATGTCGCTCGCCACGGTGCCGCTCTCGATGTACGTGCTGGGGCTGGCCGCCGGCACGCTGCCGACCGGGGCGATCTCGCGCGCCTATGGCAGGCGGACCGCCTTCATCATCGGCACCGGCTGCGGCGTTCTCACCGGGCTGATCGGCGCGTTCGCCATCCTGCACGCCTCGTTCGGGCTGTTCTGTTGCGCGACCTTCCTCGGCGGCCTCTATGGCGCGGTGTCGCAATCCTATCGTTTCGCCGCCGCCGACGGCGCCAGCACCGCGTTCCGTCCCGAGGCGGTGTCGCTGGTGATGGCGGGCGGCGTGTTCGCCGGCGTGCTCGGGCCGCAGCTCGTGCAATGGACCATGGACATCTGGCCGCCTTATCTGTTTGCCTTCTCGTTCGTGGTGCAGGCGGCGGTGGCGCTGGTCGCGATGGCAATCCTGGCCGGGGTCGATGCGCCGAAACCCGCGCCGTCGGACCTGCATGGCGGCCGTCCGCTGCGCGAGATCGCGCGACAGCCGCGTTTCATCGCGGCCGCGTTGTGCGGCGTCATCGCCTATCCCATGATGAACCTGGTGATGACGTCGGCGCCGCTGGCAATGAAGATCTGCGGCCTTTCGGTGAGCGACTCCAATTTCGGCATTCAATGGCACATCGTGGCGATGTACGGGCCGAGCTTCTTCACCGGCTCCCTGATTGCCCGGTTTGGCGCGCCCGTCATTGTGGCGGTCGGCCTGACGCTGGAGGCGATCGCGGCCACCATCGGCCTCTCCGGCATCACGGCGTGGCATTTCTGGGCGACGCTGATCGTGCTCGGCGTCGGCTGGAACTTCGGCTTTGTCGGCGCGTCCGCGCTGGTGCTGGAAACGCATCGACCGCAGGAGCGCAACAAGGTGCAGGCGTTCAACGATTTCCTGGTGTTCGGCATGATGGCGATCGGATCGTTCTCGTCCGGACAGCTGCTGGCGAAGTTCGGCTGGTCGACCGTCAACATGGTGGTGTTTCCGCCGGTCCTGCTCGGGCTTGCGGTGCTCACGGTCGCGTCTTTCGCGCGGCGCAGGGCACGGCTGAGTGTGGTGACGGAGTTTTCCGATCCGACCTAACACGCACGCTTCGGCGGCAATCGAAGCGTCGTGCGCGTTGAGCTGATAGCTTGGCCGTCATGGCCGGGGCGGCGAACCAAAGCCACAAGAGACACCGTTGCACGGCTCCACCCAATTCAGCTCGGACGAGACCTCCATTCGCTATGAGGGCTGGCGGATCGTCGCGGTTCTCTTTGTCGTCGCCACCTTCGGCTGGGGATTGGGCTTTTACGGCCAAAGCGTCTATCTCGTGGAATTGCAGCGTTCGCACGGCTGGCCGGCGTCGCTGATCTCGGCCGGCACGACCTTTTTCTACCTGTTCGGCGCGCTCGTTGTGGTTTTCGTTAGCGATGCGATCCGGCGGTTCGGTCCGCGCCATTGCCTGCTCGCAGGGCTGTTGGCGATGGCGCTGGCAGCGGTTGCGATCGGCCAGGTCCGCGAGCTCTGGCAGCTTTACCTCGCCGATGTCCTGCTCGCCTTCGGTTGGGCCGGCACCAGCCTCGCCGTCATCACCAATACGCTGAGCCTGTGGTTCGAACATCGGCGCGGGATGGCGATCAGCCTGGCGCTCAATGGCGCAAGTTTCGGCGGCATCGCCGGCGTGCCGCTGCTGGTGGTGGCGATCGGACGTTTCGGCTTTCCGGCCGCGATGATCGCGACCGCGATTGTCATGATCGCGCTGCTTATCCCGATCGTTCTGTATTTTGTCGGGACGCCGCCGCACCATTTGAGCCCGGCCGGCGCCGCCGCAGACGCGCCGTCATCGGTGCAAATCCGCGCGCGGGCGCTGCGCGATTTCGGATTCCTCTCGATCTCGGTCGCCTTTGCGCTGGTGCTGTTCGCGCAGGTCGGCTTCATCGTGCACCTGATCGCCTTTCTCGATCCGGCGATCGGACGCGAGCACGCCGCGGTCGCGGTCGCGGTCCTCACCGCGATGGCGATGGCCGGCCGCGTGTTGTTCTCCACCGTGATCGACCGGCTCAACCAGCGGCTGGCCTCGGCGCTCTCCTTCGTCAGCCAGGCGGCGGCGCTCGCGGTTCTCGTCAACACGCGCAATGAAGCGCTGCTGATCGCGGCCTGCGCCCTGTTCGGATTCTCGGTCGGCAATCTCATCACGCTGCCGTCGCTGATCGTGCAGCGCGAGTTCGACTCGCGCGCGTTCGGCGTGCTGATCAGCCTGATCACGGCGATCAACCAGGTCACTTACGCGTTCGGGCCCGGTGTCGTCGGGCTGCTGCGCGATCTCTCGGGAAGCTACACCCTGCCGTTCTACGGCTGCATGGCGCTGGAGGTCGCGGCGGCGGTGCTGATCATGGCGCGGGGGCGGCAGAAATAGCATCGTCATTGTAAAAAGGTGACGGCAGGGCGCCCACAAGGGGCACCCCTACACCATGTCGATCCGGTAGGGGCGACCCTTGTGGTCGCCCTGCTGCGACTACACCTCCCGCTGCCGTAGCAGGTCCTCGAGATCAAGCCGGTGCGTGAACATCGCAAGCTGCCCTTCGGCGTTGCGCGGCCATTGCTCCTTCGGCCGGTCCCAGTAGAGCTCGACGCCGTTCTGGTCGGGATCGCGCAAATAGAGCGCTTCGCTGACGCCGTGGTCGCTGGCGCCGTCGAGCGGGATCTGCGCCTGGATCAGGCGGTGCAGCGCATCGGCGAGCGCCGGACGGGTCGGGTAAAGGATTGCGGTGTGAAACAGTCCCGTCGTGCCTGGCGGCGGCGGATGCCCGCCCTTGCTCTCCCAGGTGTTCAAGCCGATGTGGTGATGATAGCCGCCGGCCGAGATGAACGCAGCACCAGAGCCCAGCCGCTGCATCAGCTCGAAGCCGAGCACGCCGCAATAGAAGGAGAGCGCGCGATCGAGATCGGCGACCTTGAGATGGACATGCCCGATGCGCGTTCCGGCGATGATGGGCGGATTGTCGGGCATGATTCTTCTCCTTGCTCCGTCTCCGCCTCGCCCCGCTTGCGGGGAGAGGCCGGATCGCATCGTGAGATGCGATCCGGGTGAGGGGGACTATCAACGGGTTCTATATGGGGCGAGAGCCCCTCCACCCCAACCCTCTCAGAGCGAGCTCTGCTCGTCTCGGCGCCGTAAGAACGGGGAGAGGGAGAACAAAGATTACGCAAGCTCCGACACTTCGCCCGCGGGCAAATCGAATTCGAAGGTGTTCAGCGTCATCGACACCAGCGTGTAATAGCCGCAGAGCCCGATGATTTCGACCAGACCGCGCTCGCCGAGCAGCTTGATGGCCTCGTCATAGAGCGGCTGGGCGACGCTGTGCACCTCATGCAGCGATTTGGCGACGTCGTAGATCGCCTTGGCCTGGGGATCGTCGAACTGCGGCGTCCGGCGGTCACGGATGTCGTCGATGATCTTCGGATCCAGCCCGCCTTGCAGCGCCAGTCGCTTGTGCGCGTACCATTCGTAATGCGAGGTCCAGTGCCGCGCGGTCACCAGGATCGCGATTTCCGACAGCTTGGCTGGAAACACCGTATCGAAGCGCAGGACTGCGCCGAGCCGCGTGGCGTGCTGGGCCATTTCCGGACTGTTGAGCCACGCCATCATCGGCGGCGGTGGCTTGCCGCGCTTGCCGGCAATCGATTCGTCATAGGTCTGTTTTTGGTCGGCGCTCATTTCGCCAGGCGATAATAACTTCAGGCGCATGTCCGTTTCCTCTTTCTTTTCAATCGTTGCGGCCAAGGCCGGATCAACGCGAATACACGGAATCGCAGGTGAAGACTACCGTCGCCGATGGCATGGCGGCCAAGTGTATTGAAATCCGATTGCTGCTCCGGCTAAGGTCGCCGCAACGATCTTTACAGTGGAAACGCGCCATGCCCGATCTGGAAAAATTCCGCCGCGAAACCCGCGCCTGGCTGGAAGCCAATTGCCCGCCCGAGATGCGCCGTCCGATGACCTCGGAGGGCGATACGTTCTGGGGCGGACGCAACGCCAAATTCTCCTCCGAGCCGCAGCGCATCTGGTTCGAGCGCATGCGCGACAAGGGTTGGACCGTGCCGCATTGGCCCAGCGAATATGGCGGCGGCGGGCTTGATGGCGAAGAGGCCAAGATCGTGCGTCAGGAGATGGCGGCGATCGGCGCACGCACGCCGCTGAGCTCCTTCGGCATATCCATGCTCGGGCCTGCGCTCTTGAAATACGGCACCGAGGCGCAGAAGAAGGAACATCTGCCCAAGATCACCGCCGGCCTGATCCGCTGGTGCCAGGGCTATTCCGAGCCGAACGCCGGCTCCGACCTCGCCTCGCTGCAGACGCGCGCGACCAGCGACGGCGACGATTACATCATCAACGGCCAGAAGATCTGGACCTCATATGCGAATTACGCCGACTGGATCTTCTGCCTGGTGCGCACCGATCCGGGCGCGAAGAAACATGACGGCATCTCATTCATCCTGTTCGACATGACGTCGCCGGGGGTCTCGACCAAGCCTATTCTCTTGATCTCCGGCTATTCGCCGTTCTGCGAGACCTTCTTCGACAATGTGAGGGTGCCGCAATCGCAATTGGTCGGCACCGTCAATCGCGGCTGGGACGTTGCCAAATATCTGTTGCAGCATGAACGCGCGATGATCTCGGGCATGGGCGAGCGCGGGGTGGGACGGCCGCTCGGGCAGGTCGCGGCCGATTCGGTCGGTGCCGACGCGCAGGGCCGGCTGGCAGATCCGATGCTGCGCGGCCAGATCGCAAGCTTCGAGATCGACGAGGCGGCGCTGGCGGCTGCGGCTGAGCGCGCGGTCGACCTCGCCAAGGCGGGCCAAGCCCATCCGGCGTTCTCCTCGGCGATGAAATATTACGGCACCGAGCTCAACAAGCGGCGCTACGAGATCCTGATGTCGGCGGGCGGCATCGATGCGCTGGAATGGGAGAGCGAGCGCTCCAGGGCTGGCGCGCGCCCGCGCGCCTGGCTGCGCACCAAGGCCAACTCGATCGAGGGCGGCACCTCCGAGGTCATGCTCGGCATCGTGGCAAAACGCATCCTCGATCTGCCGGGGGCGTAAGGCGGCGACGCCGTCATGGTCGGGCTCGTCCCGGCCATCCACGTCTTACTTAGTTGCAACACTAAGTTTGTTGCAACACTAAGGAAGACGTGGATGCCCGGCACAAGGCCGGGCATGACGACCTTATGCAATGGATAAATCGATCAACAACAGCCTACCGGAAAACCCAAGACATGGCCCTCGTCCTCACCGAAGAACAATCGATGCTGCGCGACAGCGCGCGTGGTCTGATCAGCGACAAGGCGCCGGTCTCGCATCTGCGTCACCTGCGCGACACCAAGGATGCAACCGGCTTCTCCCGCGAGCTGTGGACCACCTTCGCCGAGATGGGATTTGCCGGTCTGCTGGTGCCGGAGCAGTACGGCGGCAGCGGGCTCGGCAGCGTCGAGGCCGGGATTGTGATGGAGGAGATCGGCCGCAGCTTGATGCCGTCGCCGTTTCTGTCAACCGCCGTCATCGCGGCGTCAGCCTTGACGCGCGGCGGCAATGCCGGACAGAAACAACAATATCTCCCGAAAATTTCCGATGGCTCGCTGCTGGCGACACTCGCGATCGACGAGGGCGCCAAGCATCGCCCGCTCGCGACCGCGATGCAGGCCACCCGCGCCGGCAACGGCTTCCGCCTTCAGGGCGCCAAGGCGCTGGTCGTCGATGGCCACGTCGCCGATCTCCTGATCGTCGCGGCGCGCAGCCGCGGTGACGCCGGCGATCGCGACGGGCTCACGCTGTTCCTGGTCGATCCCAAGGCCAAAGGCATCGCCATCGAACGCACCGTGATGGTCGACTCCCACAACGCGGCGCGCATCGAGTTCGACAATGTCGAGGTCAACGCCGACTCCGTGCTCGGCGAGATCGACCAGGGGTCTGCGCTGCTGGAGGCCGTGCTCAATATCGGCCGCGGCGCGGTGGCCTCCGAAATGGTGGGCTTGAGCGAGGAGGTGTTCGGCCGCACCGTGTCCTACCTCAAGGAGCGCAAGCAGTTCGGCAAGGCGATCGGCGAATTCCAGGCGCTGCAGCATCGCGCCGCAGAGCTCTATATCGACATCGAGATCACCCGCGCCGCGGTGCTGAAGGCGCTGCAGGCGCTCGATGCCGACGCCGCGAAGGCCACCGCGGCCGTCGCGGTTGCCAAGGCGCGCGCCGGCACCACAGCGACGCTCGCGGTCCAGGAAGGCGTGCAGATGCATGGCGGCATGGGCATGACCGACCAGTTCGACATCGGCTTCTTCATGAAGCGCGCCCGCGTCTGCCAGGAACTGTTCGGCGACGCCAATTTCCACGCCGACCAATTGGCAAGGATGCGGGATTACTAAGGGGGCATCCGGCCGGCGGCATTAACGGTGTCGTCACCCGGCTTGACCGGGTGACCCAGCAATCGCAGGCCTGTGTTTACTGGATCGCCCGGTCAAGCCGGGCGACGACAGCTGTGTGCGGAGAGGGGCACTGTGGTGAGGCGCCATCACCTGATCGGCGGAGCGTACTGGATGCCGCCGGCGCTCCAGAGCTGGTTGAGCCCGCGCGGGATCTTCAGTTTCGATTCGGCGCCGACATTGCGTTCGTAGACCTCGCCGTAATTGCCGACGTGACGGATGATGCGCACGGCCCAGTCCTTGGTCAGCCCGAGATCCTCGCCGTAGGTCCCTTCGGTGCCGACCAGCCGCATCACCTCGGGCTTTTTCGACTTCAGCGCTTCGTCGATGTTCTTCGAGGTGACGCCGAGCTCCTCGGCGTCGATCATCGCATAAAGCGTCCACTTCACGATCATCATCCAGTCGTCGTCGCGCTGGCGCACCACGGGGGCGAGCGGCTCCTTGGAAATGACGTCGGGCAGGATGACGTGATCGTTCGGCTTGGGCAGATTGAGCCTTAGCGCGTAGAGCTGCGAGACGTCGGCGGTGAAGGTGTCGCACTGGCCGGATTCGTAGGCCTTGACCACTTCCTCCAGCTTGGCGAATTTCTTCTCCTCGTATTTCATGTTGTTGGTGCGGAAATAGTCGGCGAGGTTAAGCTCGGTCGTGGTCGCCCCCTGCACGCAGACCTTGCTGCCGGTGAGATCGAGCGCCGAATCGATGTTGCGCGCGCGGGGCAGCATAAAACCCTGCCCGTCATAATAGGCCACCGCCGGGAAATACAGATCGTAATTCTCCTCGCGCGACATGCTCCAGGTGGAATTGCGCGAGAGGATGTCGACCTTGCGGTTCTGCAGTTCCTTGAAGCGCTCGTTGGCATCGAGCGGAATGAATCTCGCCTTGGCCGGATCGTCGAAGATGGCGGCAGCGACGGCGCGACAGAAATCGACGTCGAAGCCGGTCCAGTTGCCCTTGTCGTCGGGAATCGAAAAGCCAGGCAGGCCGGCATTGACGCCGCACAGCACTTCGCCGCGCCGCACCGTCCGTTTCAGGGTCCGCGTGTCATAGAACTCGTAGGTCACGGCGAGGGCCGCGACCAGGACGGCGACTGCGAGCCCGATCAGCAGGCCGCCTCGAAATGTACGCATGATATGTCTCTCGCCAATAACAGGGGAAAATGAAGTCGAGGAAAAAAATCGGTCGGCGCGATGACGTTACAGTTCGGGCTTCTGCCGCACCACCACCTTGGTGCCGACGGGAACGCGATCGTAGAGATCGGAGACGTCGGCATTGACGAGGCGGAAACAGCCGGAGGAGACCTTGGTGCCGATCGTATCGGGACGGTTGGTGCCGTGGATGCGGTAGACCGTGGTGCCGAGATACATCGCGCGGGCGCCGAGCGGGTTGCCGGGCCCGCCCGCCATGAAGCGCGGCAGATAGGGTTGCCGTGCGATCATCTCGGGCGGTGGCGTCCAGTCCGGCCACTCGGCCTTCTTCGAAATGTTCAGCAGTCCCTGCCACTGGAAGCCGTCGCGGCCGACGCCGATGCCGTAGCGGATCGCCCGCCCGCCGGGCTGGATCAGATAGAGGTGACGCTCGGCGGTCGAGATGATGATGGTGCCGGGAGCTTCCGTGGTCCGGTAAAGCACCACTTGCTTCTGCCATTCCGGATCGAGCTCGATGGAGTCGTCGGGGATGAGGCCGGGCTGGTCGGCGTCGGGCTGCTGCGCGTGGGTTTGTGATGCCGACACCATCAAACCGACAACGGCCGCCAACATCCAGATCAGGTGACGGAATGTCGTCATGCAAGCTCTCCTCGCTGGTCCCGCCAGTTTTGCCAAATCATCTTGCCCATCAAGTCGCCATCAAATCTCAGGGACGGCTTGATGGCAAGGTCATGGCGAGCTGATGCCTATACCCTTGGAATCTCTATAATTTCAGTATTTCTTGGTGGCGCGTTGATGTCATTTCGGCGACAGCCAGAGCTTCAGCCCGAACGCCAGCAGTGCGACGCTGCCGACGCCGCCGAGCCAAAGCGCCGCGAACCACAACAGCCGTTGCGACAATGGCCGCGGCTTTTGTTCAACAGGGGTCAATGATAGCCGCTCCCGGCCCGCACCTTGCCGCGGAACACCCAATAGGCCCAGGCGGTGTAGCCGAGGATCAGCGGGATCAGGATCGAAACGCCGAACAGCATGAAGATCTGGCTGTTCGCCGGTGATGCCGCCTGCCAGATGGTGATGCTCTGCGGCACGATATAGGGATACATGCTGACGCCGAGGCCGGCATAGGAGAGCGCGAACAGCGCCAGCGTCAGGAAGAACGGGCGGGAGTCCTGTTTGGCGGCGAGGCTGCGCAGCAGCAGCACCGTGACGGCGGCCACCGCGAGCGGCACCGGAGCGGTCAAGAGGATGTTCGGCCAGGCGAACCAGCGCGCTTCGTACTGCTTGTGCAGGAACGGCGTCGCAATGCTGACGGCCGCGATGGCCCCTAACATCGCGAACAGCAGATACCAGCAGAGGTGATAGGCCTTGTCGCGCAGATCGCCCGCGGTCTTGAGCACCAGCCATGTCGCGCCCAACAGGGCATAGCCGACCGCGATCGCGAGCCCGGTCAGGATCGAAAACGGCGTCAGCCAGTCCCACCAGCCGCCGGCATAATGCCGTCCCTCGACATGCACGCCCTGCAGGATCGCGCCGAGCGCAATGCCCTGCGCCAGCGCGGCCAACAGCGATCCGCCGGCAAACGCGATATCCCAGCGATTTTGCTGTTGCTGGGTGGTGCGCCAGCGGAACTCGAAGGCGACGCCGCGGAACACCAGCCCGATCAGCATGGCGATGATCGGCGTATAGAGCGCCGGCATCAGCACGGCATAGGCCAACGGAAATGCGGCCATCAGGCCGCCGCCGCCGAGCACCAGCCAAGTCTCGTTGCCGTCCCAGACCGGCGCGACGCTGTTCATGATGACGTCGCGGTCACTCTTGGCCGGAAACAGCGGGAACAGGATGCCGAGCCCGAGATCGAAGCCGTCCATCACCACATAGACGAACACCGCAAACGCGATGATGAAGGCCCAGATGATTGCGATGTCGATGCCGCCGGTCATCGCACGGCCCCTTCGGCTGCGACGCCGGCCGCGGGCGTAATGCCGGCGGCATGGCTCGCCATGTCGCCGCTCGGTCCCTGTTCGCCGTGCTGCGGCGGCTGCGCCATCAAGCGGAACAGGTAGGTCAGCCCCGCGGCATAGACGATGAAATAGACGATCACGAATGCGAGCAGCGACGACCCGACCGCAGGCGCGGCCAGCGGTGATGCCGAGTCGGCGGTGCGCAGCACGCCATAGACGGTAAACGGCTGGCGCCCCACCTCGGTGGTAAACCAGCCCGCCAGCACCGCGACGAAGCCCGCCGGTCCCATTGCGGTGGCGAAGATGTGCAACAGCCGGCTTTCGTAGAGCGTGCCCCAGCATCGCATCCACAGGCTCAGGAGGCCCAGCCCCAGCATCAGGAAGCCCATTCCGACCATGATGCGAAACGACCAGAAGATGATCGGCACCGGCGGCCAGTTGTCACGCGCCACGGTGTCGAGGCCGGCCAAAGGCGCGTCCAGGGAATGCTTGAGGATCAGCGAGGACAGTCGCGGCACCTCGATCGCATAGTCGACCTTGCCGGCGGCCTGGTTCGGCAGGCCGAACAGCACCAGCGGCGCGCCGTTGGGATGGCTGGTGAAATGGCCTTCCATCGCCATCACCTTCGCCGGCTGATGTTCGAGCGTGTTGAGGCCATGCTGGTCGCCGGCCAGGATCTGGAGCGGCGCCACCAGCGTCGCCATCCACATCGCCATCGAGAACATCACGCGGGCGCCGGCAAGATTGCGGTTGCGCAACAGGTGGGCCGCGCCGACCGCGCCGACCACGAGCGCCGTGGTCAGATAGGCCGCCAGTACCATGTGGACGAGGCGATAGGGGAACGACGGATTGAAGATCACGCCGAGCCAGCTTTCGGTGACGAACTGCCCGTCGGCGTTGACCGCATAGCCCGCCGGCGTCTGCATCCAGGAATTGGCGGCGAGGATCCAGAATGCCGAGATCAGCGTGCCGATCGCGACCATCAAGGTGGCAAGGAAATGCAGCCGGTGGCCGACCCGCTCCAGCCCGAACAGCATGACGCCGAGGAACCCGGCCTCGAGGAAAAACGCCGTCAGCACCTCGTAGGCCATCAGCGGTCCGATCACCGGACCGGTCTTGTCCGCGTAGGTCGACCAGTTGGTTCCGAACTGGTAGGACATCACGATGCCCGAGACCACGCCCATGCCGAAGGCGACGGCGAAGATCTTCAGCCAGTATTTGAAAAGATCGAGGAAGACGTCGCGCCCGCTCCACAGCCAGAGCGCTTCCAGCACCGCGAGATAGCTTGCCAGTCCGATCGAGAACGCCGGAAACACGATGTGAAACGACATCGTGAACGCAAATTGCGCCCGCGCCAACTCCACGGCACCGAAGCCATCGAACATCGCAAACTCCCGGCCTCGTCCACTCGCACCTCGGATGGTCCTCGGCAGAGATCGGACCGAGGGCGATCCGCCCCAGATAAAGCGCTCGCGTTTCCCGCTCTCAAGAGACGGAGAACGAGCACCTCCGGCGCTCCTTGTATAACGCCTGAGATGACAATTGTACCATACAAAGGTGTAGCTGCTCAGGCGTCGGCGATGAACAGGCGCGCGATTGATCGATCCGGTCTTGTCGGGCGTTGCCGCATGCACTCATGCAGATTGATCCCGCGATTCAAGCGCCAATCGTCGGATGATTTCGGCGCGCACGGCGCTGGCCTGGTCTTCGCCTGGTATGTCCGGGCTGCGGAATCTCTCGCCGGTACGGAGTCCGATCGTGATCGCGTGCCGGTCGCCCCTGGCGCGGCCCCGCTCGATAGCGATGGTCTCGACCTCACCACTCCTGATGGTGTCGGCACGGTGCCGGCCGTTCAATGCAATGCGCTCGACCCGGACCTCGCCATGGCGGATGATCCAGGACGTGGCGGCCAGCCGGTGGGCATATTTGTAGAACCCAAGGGCCACCATCAGGCCGAGCGACCACAGCACGATCGCGCGCTCGGAGAGCACGTCGCCTTGCCAGAACGCCGCGGCAAAGAGCAGGGCGCATGTGACGGCTACCAGCGCGACGGACATCAGGACCAGTCGGCCTCGCTCAGGCTTGATCGGCTTGCCGAGACGCAGCTCGGCCTTGGAGGCCTCGAGCGGATTGTCGACGGCTGCGATCCCCTCCAGCCCAAGCAGGCGGGCAATCGTCGCACTGGTCTCGTTGACGCGCGTGACGTCCGGCAGCGGCGGCGAGATCAAGAGGTCTCCCGATGCAAGCCGGCAGGCAAGGGTGTAGCTGAAGCGATTGGCGATGCCGCCCTTGCGAATGTCGATGTGAGACAGCTCGCCGTTTCCGATCAATGTCTTCCGCACCCGGCCGAGCGGACGCTGCTCGCCGATCAGGATGCCATTTCGGGTGATGATCCAGGCCACGTTTCGTTCGAGCGCCGCCACGCCGAGCAGGAAGCCGCCGAGCGGCAGGGCGAGGATGAAAGCGAGGTTCGGCAGCTGCTGGCCCCAGGCCCCGGTGACGAAACCGGGGACGGCAAACAGCAGCACAAAAATGCCAAGGCTCGCCCGGATCAGCCGGTCCCTGAGTGACGAGCCCTTGCGCAGCCGCACCTCGTCTTGTGTTGCCGTCTTGTCCATCGCGAGCCAGTCAGCCGAGACCGATGGCAACCATCATGACCGGCGCGGTCGCGTCAAGCGGTAAACCGTACGGCGAGATGTGGCAATTTCGCGTTGGCGAACCGAGGTCGGCTGTTGACATTCAGCAGCACTGCGATGTGCGTGAAAGAAAACCCCTCGTCGCCCGATTTGCCACACGAGGTCAGCGTTTCCGAAGTTCCAATCATATCGACATCCTCTTCGAACCTCATCCTCTCAGGATGGGGCGCAGAGCCCGGAAACGATAAGATTTCATGGCAGCGATCCATCTGGGCTGCTGGCGTTCATACAGCCGTGCAGAACATCGAGCGGTCGGCCGTGGGCGCTCGACGGGCTGCGATCGGGTTGATAAGCCCCACTCCCGCTTGCGAGAGTTTGAGTCGAGACATGACCGTTGCGATCGAGATGGGACACACGACGGCGGGCGCCCCGGCTATTCTCGACCTCGAGGAACTGCTGGCGACCCGCCTCCTGGTGCAGGGCAATTCGGGTTCCGGCAAATCCCATCTGCTGCGCCGGCTGCTGGAACAGAGCGCGCCCTGGGTGCAGCAGACCATCGTCGACCCCGAAGGCGACTTCGTGACGCTGGCCGAGCGGTTCGGCCACCTCCTGATCGATGCCGAGGACCATACCGAGCGCGGCCTGCAGGTTGCAGGCGAGCGCGCGCGCATTCATCGCGTCTCCACCGTGCTCAATCTCGAGGGGCTCGACGCCGAGAACCAGATGCGGCGCGCGGCCGCTTTCCTCGGCGGGCTGTTCGAGGTCGGCCGCGACCACTGGTACCCGATGCTGGTGGTGGTGGACGAGGCGCAGCTGTTCGCGCCGGCAATCGCCGGCGAAGTCTCGGACGAGGCGCGCAAGCTCTCGCTCGGCGCCATGACCAACCTGATGTGCCGTGGCCGCAAGCGCGGGCTTGCGGGGATCATCGCCACCCAGCGGCTGGCGAAGCTCGCCAAGAACGTCGCGGCCGAGGCCTCCAATTTCCTCATGGGCCGCACCTTTCTCGATATCGACATGGCGCGCGCCGCCGATCTCCTGGGCATGGAGCGGCGACAGGCCGACGCCTTCCGCGATCTCGAGCGCGGGCAATTCATGGCGCTGGGCCCGGCGCTGTCCCGCCGCCCGCTGGGGCTGCGCATCGGTCCAACGGAGACGAGCCCGCGCAATGCGACCCCGCGATTGCTGCCGCTGCCGGATGCGACGGCGGACGCGCACGCGATCATCCTGGCGGCGCCGCCGCCGGAGAAGATCAGGGCGCCGCGACGGTCGGCGCCGGACCTCCTCGGCCAGCTCATGGCGGCGAAGTCCGCCAGCATGGAGATCCCACCCGAAACGGCGGAGTCGCCGCCCAGCGCCGAGCAGCTGGCGGAGCGGCGCGAACGCGTGGACCGTATTCTGCGCGCCGTGATGGCGGAACCCGACGCGGGATTCCGTGCCGTCGGCGTGCTCTATCAGGAGTTCGTGGTCCGCTGCCGTATCGAGGGCTTGGGTTTGGCGGTGCCGGACCTCGGCGAGTTCCGTCGCATGCTGACCCGCGCCCGCGCCGGGCTCGGCTCCGACATGGCGGAGGATGATTCGTGGCAGGATGTCTCGCTGCGCGCCTCCATTCTCCCTGAGGATATGCAGGGCGTCTTCATGATGATCGCCCGCGCCGCCAAGGAGGGCTGGCCCTGCCCGAGCGATGCCGCGATTGCCCGCGCCTACGGCTCGCACTCGTCGCGCCGTGCACGGCGTCTCCTCAGCTACATCGAGGAGCAGGGCCTCATCGTGTGCCAGCTCGACGGCACCGGCCGGCGCATCGTAACCTTGGTCGAACTGGCCTGGGCGACCGCACCGGGCGACCCCAACGCCGAGGACGAGGCGGCGGACGGCGCCAGAGCGTGATGGGATAAGGTTGATTTGTCGCGGCAACGGAGGTGCGCTCCCTCGCCCCGTTCTTACGGGGGCGAGACGAGCAAAGCTCGCTCTGAGAGGGTTGGGGTGAGGGGCTTTAACCGCGAATTCAGCTCGCGGAGAGTCCCCCTCACCCGAAATTCGCTCTGCGAATTTCGACCTCTCCCCGCAAGCGGGGCGAGGTGGAGCAAGCGGCGCATCCCGATTCAATCAAAAGCCATCCTGCTCTGGCGAGTAGCAGCGCGCAAAACTCGCGTCGGACAGGCCGCCTGCGAGTTGATTCCGACATGGCGAGGAGCGTGAGCTCGGAAGCCACGGCCGATGTCGTGAAAGAGCCGTTAACGATCTCTTAACCATCGCAAGCCTAGCCTGTGGTTACTGTTCCGTTAACAGATCGCCGGTTCGTTCCAGGAGTACCGCCGATGCCGGTCGAAACACTGACATATGCCGAGCTGGGCGCACGCCTGGCGATCTCCGTGGGGGCCGCTCGTTCGCTTGCCAAGCGGCTTCGGTTGCCGCGCTCGCTGTCGGATGATGGCAAAGCCTTGGTGAGCGTGGATGTCGCGGAGATACGGCATCGGCGGCAGCCCCGAGGTCGTCGTGAGGCAGGCAACGCCGGTCCGCCGGCGGCGAAGATCGTGGTCTTGCAGGCCGAGATCGCCCGGCTCGAGGTGACGGCGGCCGGTCATCGGGCAGATTTCGAGCGCGAGCGCGAGCGTGCCGACCGGCTGATGGTCGAGCTGCTGCAGGCCAAGGCCGAGACCATGGCGGCCAGGGAAACGGCGGCGCGGCTTGAAGGTTTCTTGCGGACCAGCGGCCGAACCGGCCGTTCGATCGACAGCGACGCAATGGCAGCACGCAGGCCGGGGCTTCTGGCCGCGGACCTGGTGGCAGCGGACCGCAAGGCCCGGAGATAGCGATTCTTAATCCTCCCGGCCTGGCTTGTGCGGGACAAATCGTGAGGCAGAGATGACCGATATCAGCGAGATTCGCGAATTGAAGGCACGCATCATCGTGTTCGGGGTTGGCGGCGCCGGCGGCAACGCCATCAACAACATGATCGCGTCCGGGCTGCAAGGCGTCGAGTTTGTCGTCGCCAATACCGACGCCCAGGCGCTCCTCATGTCGAAGGCCACGCGCATCATTCAGCTTGGGGCTCATGTCACCCAGGGCCTCGGCGCCGGCTCGCAGCCCGACCTCGGGCGCGCCGCAGCCGAAGAGGCGGTCGATACCATCCGCGATCATCTGAACGGCGCCCACATGGTGTTCGTGACCGCCGGCATGGGCGGCGGTACCGGCACCGGGGCGGCACCGGTGATCGCCGGGATCGCGCGCGAGCTCGGCATTCTCACCATCGGCGTCGTCACCAAGCCGTTCGCCTTCGAGGGCCAGCGCCGCATGCGCTTTGCCGAAGCCGGCATCGCAGAGCTGCTCAAGGCGGTCGACACCCTGCTGGTGATCCCGAACCAGAACCTGTTCCGGGTCGCCAACGAGAAGACCTCATTCGCCGATGCCTTCGTCATGGCCGACCAGGTGCTGTATTCCGGCGTGGCCTGCATCAGCGACCTCATCGTCAAGGAAGGCCTGATCAACCTGGATTTTGCCGACGTTCTCACGGTCATGCGCGAGAAGGGCAAAGCCATGATGGGCAGGGGCGAGGCGTCCGGCGACAAGCGCGTGCTCAACGCCGCGGTCGCGGCGATTTCCAATCCGTTGATCGAGGACCCCTCGATCAAGCGCGCCAGCGGCCTCATCATCTCCATCACCGGCGGCAAGGACCTCACGCTGTTCGAGATCGAGGAGGCCGCGAGCCGCATCCGCGAAGAGGTCGACGAAAACGCCAACATCATCGTCGGCGCCACCTTCGATGAAAGCCTCGAAGATATCGTCCGCGTCTCCGTGGTGGCGACCGGCATCGACAATCTTGCCGCGACGCGCCCGAGCCACCCGACGGACTCTCTGGCGCAACTCGCCACCAGGCTGCGCAACGACAACCGTCGCACCGCCGACCGGCTCGAGCGTCAGGCACCGCCGCCGCCATCAAGGAGTCCGCTGCTCCGCGCCGCCGCCCGCGCGCCCGACATTCGACTGGCAAAGCCGGCTCCCGACTATGCGCGCCCCGCGCCGCCGCGCGCGCTCGATCCGCGCGGACGCTCCTCCGTGGTGCGCAATTTCATCGAGCAGAAAGTCGTCGAGATCCCGGCGTTCCTGGGTCGCAGGGCCAACTGAGCTAACGGCCCCAACTCATGGCTCGTCATGCCCGCGCTAAAGCGCGAAGCGCGTCTTCGCGCAGATGTCGCGGACATCCACGTCTTACTTTTCCGATGCTGCAAAGACGTGGATGGCCGGGACAAGCCCGGCCATGACGGCGGATGGGTCATTGCTAATGGTCGTTGTTATGATCCGTCGCAAGAACCGTTGAGCTTGTTTCTGGTGCTGCAGGGTCGACCGCGGCGAGTTCGCCTCGCGAAAGCGCGAAACGACACGGCTGGAAGCGCATCCCTTCGTCAGCCAGCCCGCATGAGCGAGATGCGGGGGCGAGAGCGCAAAAAGGTCCCGGATGTCGCTTCGCTTGCCCGGGCTACCATTGCTGTCGCCGTCAAAGATCATTCGTAAAGTGTAACTTGACGGTATACGGACTTGCCGCATATGCATATGCTGATGATATGAGGATTCGGAACGTCCTGCATAAGGGGCTTCGGCGTCTCGTCGAGGACGATGACAAGAGCGGCATACAGCCAGCTGTCGCGGAGAAGCTACGCCGCATCATCTCTTTTCTTCAGGATATGGAGAGAGAAGCCGAGTTGAAAACGGTGCCGAGCTGGAAAGCGCATCAACTAACCGGCGACCGCAAAGGGACCTGGAGCCTTTCGGTTACCAAGAACTGGCGACTGACGTTCCGGGTCGACCAAACCGAAATCGGGATCGTCGACCTCGACTACGAGGACTACCACTAGGAGGTGGCCATGAACGCTATGCAGGGCATCCGCATGAAGAACCCCGCACACCCCGGCGGATTTGTGAAGAGTGAGATCATCGAAGCGCTGGACCTGTCGGTGACGGACGCGGCCAAGGTACTTGGCGTGACCCGTCCCGCTCTTTCGGCACTGCTGAACGAGCGTGCGGCGCTATCGCCGGAAATGGCGTTGCGCATCGAGAAGGCGTTCGGTGTTTCCATGGATACGCTGATGCGCATGCAGAATAGCTACGACATCGCGCAGGCGCGCCGCCGTGCTGGGCAAATCAAGGTTGCACGATTTGTCCGCAAGGTTGGCGATCCCGGTCCAGCGATTGCGTAACCTGCCAAGCCGGCTCCAGACCATGCGCGCCCCGCGCCGCAGCGAGCTCTCGATCCGCGCCGACGCGCCTCCACGGTTCGCAATTTCACCGAGCAGAACGTCGTCGATCTCCCGGCGTTCCTCGGCCGCAGGGCGAACTGAGCCGGCGCAAGAACCGGTCGAGCTTGTTGCCAGCTGCAGCAGGGTCGACCGCGGCGAGTTCGCCTCGCGAAAGCGAGAAACGACACGGCTGAAAGCGCATCCCTTCGTCAGATGCACTGCCAGCGTGATCCCTGCTTACTTTATTGGTTGAGTTCAACCATATTCATTGGACATCGACCGCGACCTCCAATCGTCCAAGGCTCGCTCAACATACGCTTCGGGGTTAGCTCTCATCTCGGAGGTCTTCGATAATCCTGCGGCAATAAGCCTAAGACGGGGTTCCAGCATGGTCCGCACGAAGTCTTCTTTCAGACCGATTTGTCCGGCGACCGCCACCACCTGCGCTGCCCTGATTGCGCCATTCGATCCAGGCCAGGGATAGTAGGGTTTATCGGCCACCAAGAGTTCGAGAAACTCATCCAGATTGTTCACTCGACCAATCGTTGGATCAATCTCTCTCGCAAGAAAGCCCTGAAGAAAGCGAAGTGATTGCTCCTTGGTAAAGTTGGAGAGACGAAGCGGCCAACCTGAATCATTCAATTTCGCAAAATGAACGCAGTTGACACAGGTGGTTGGCTCACCGCACCTGAACTGCTGAAAAAGCAGCCCGCCGTATTTGCGAATAGTCTCACAGCTGAACTTCTCTGCAGGACCGTTCCGAATGCCAATCGCACCGGATAATTCGTTTAGCCCCCTCAGATTATGCAAAATGTAGATGAAACGTTCGATTCCCCCACAACCACGGACATCTTTGTAGACGAGATTTCCAAGGTGAACATAGCCCGCTTCAAGAAGGACTGGTGTCACAAGTTCCTCGATAATTTGCGATCCAACTTCTGTCATCGGGGTTTCCGTTTGAGATCGGGTTGGCCCGTTGTCACAGGATCACCGAGAACTCACGTAAAGTGTAGCTCGTAGGATGGCTGGAGCGAAGCGATACCCATCATTCATAATTCATAGCTCGTAGGGTGGGTTGGAGGCGAAGCCGTAACCCACCATCTTGCCGGGTTGAGGGCGCAAAGGTCCCGCGTGTCGCGACGGCCTGCGTCGCGCGCTGTCGCGTGTGCATCGCGCCTATGCCGGAATCATCCAGGCGCGCCGCAAGCGCTCGGGGCATTTCTGGCAGGGGCGCTTTGGCGCGGTGGCGATGGACGAGGCGTATCTCGCGGCGGCGCTGCGCTATGTCAGCCTCAATCCGGTGCGGGCGCGACAGGTCGAGCGCGCTCAGGATTGGCGATGGTCGAGCACGCGCGCGCATCTGCGCGGCAAGGATGACGGCCTCACCGCGCTTAAGCCGGTGAGGGATCGCTTTCTCGATTTCGCACGCCTCCTCTCCAGCGCGCCGGAGCAGGATTTGTTCGATTCCCTGCGCGCCGCCGAGAGCGTCGGCCGGCCGCTCGGCAATGATCGCTTCCTCGCCCGTATCGAGCGGCTGACCGGACGCGTCCTCAAGCCGGGCAAGCGCGGGCCGAAGTCGTCCGATCCGGACCAGCGCCGATGAGGGCTGTGGGGAAGGGGAATTAAGTGTCACCGTAACTGCATCTGTATGTTGTCGGCGCGGTTCACACCAATACGATCGAGGGCTTTTGGAGCATCTTCAAGCACGGGATCGTTGGCACCTTCCACAATGCTAGCAAAAAGAGTATCTTCATCTCTATGTCGCCGAGTTTCAATTCCGCTATGATAACCGCTTTGGCGACGACATTTTTGGAACGACGATTGAGGGGACATGAAGCGTCGTTGGCTAGTGATTTTACCAGCGCTGTTGACAGCATTCGCATCGGACTCATGGGGACAGTCAAAGCAGCAACTCCCACCAAAAGAACCAACCCAAGCCAGCGAGCAAGCAGCGCCCGCGGAGCAACGAGGAACCGAAAAATCTCCTATTGTTGTTGATGTGTTGCCACCCAAGGACGCCGCCGAGAAGGCTAAGCGGGATGCTGACGAGCAGGAAAAGAAATCGCGCTACGATTTGGTGCTCGTCATCCTTACGGGGATTCTGGCCGCCATCGGGTTCATGCAAACCATCGTCTTTACTTGGCAAGGCGTTCAACTGAAGCGCACCGTTGGGGCTGCTAAAGAGGCTACCGAACTCGGCAACAGAGAATTCATCTCCACCCACCGGCCGAAAATTATTGTCTATGGCATGGACGTTAAATTGGCGGGAGATGACAAGCCGCGTCACATTCACTTTAGGTACATCAATGCTGGCGATACGGACGCCTCCGTGACTTTCATAGAGTCGCGCATCCTTTGGCTTGCCAAGGGCATGGTTCCTGCCGGCATCGAACTTCATCGCCACGATACGATTAAAGAGCCGATTCCGGTTCCCAGCGGAATGAACGGATTCGCGATTACCCCTGATGGGGTGGATTTCGTTACCCTTGTCAGAAGCGGTCGGGGCGGCCACGACACTGCTTTCTGCGTAGGCGTCGTCGTCTATCGAGACAAAAATGATATTGAGCGTCGGACGGGTTTCTGCCGTCGCTATGATAGCGAACGCGAGCGTTGGTTGAAGGTAGAAGATGAGGATTACGAATACGCTTATTAGCGTGACGGCCTACGCTGGCCGCTTTAAACTTAACCTATCTGTCAAATCTGTTTCGGTGACAGTGCACTGAACTCGAGATGGTTAGCCGGACGGTTTTGGTCCCCCTTGGGCATCCTGCTCCTGGTCTTTTGCGCCTTTGCCATAGAAAAAGATTGAAAAAATAATCAAACTATCGCTTAGATTGTAGCATTGAGAAACACACGGGGGTCGAATATGGCGGAACATCCGATACGATTCAGGACCATCGGTTTTAAAGGCGGAAGCGGAAACGAGACAAGGGACTCGCAGAACGGATCCGTGTCTTTGCGAAATGGCGAGAACACCTTCCAGCAAATGAGTCTAGTTATGCTGACAGAGGACGGCACTCCTGCTGATCCGGAGGACTTAGGCTTTGAGCTGGATGTGAAGTTCATGGATCGAGGGGAGCAAAAATTGAAGCCTTCCGGTTGGGTGAAAAACGGTAATCATGCCCCACCAGGCGGTGTCGACAATTCCGAATTCATTCAGCTTTTCAGGGTTCAACTGGTTGGACGTCGTGCACCTCATCATTCCGTGACGTATTCAGCAAATATGCGAGACGTTCGAGTGCGACCACAAGAGCCCTCAAATATGGACCATGGCAACTTCCGAGGAAAAGATGGCGAGTGGTGTGGAGATGAAATCCAACAGCCGCTGCATCTGTATTTCATCAACGAGTATCAAGTAGCGGTATCTCGTCGGAACGTTTGACCTGGACTGTACCACGCGAGCATAATGGCCGTGCTATGCACCGCCATTATGCTGGTTAAGATTGAAGCGAGCATCTAATCATCGTCGTGGCTACAGCCCCGCCGCCTGCACATCCTCAATACTCCTCGCCACTACGTACATCCCGCCATTGCCGACTATTTTACTCCCCAATTCTTTCTGCTCCGGAGACAGTCTGCCCACCTCGGTCTTACATTCTATCCCGATGAACTGACCGCACTTGATGAGACAGATATCAGGCCAGCGCTTGCGCGTGTACTTCGGCCAAATTAGGTGACGCTGCACTTAACTTAGGAAGGCTGCAGCCAACTGAAGTCAGGTGCAATGGACTGCCCTAGCTAGCTAGGGCCTGTTGGGATTCATCGGGAGTTTATCACGGCCGCGGCCAGATGGATCATGGAGGCGAAGCTTTGATCTGTCTTGTCGGCGCGCATAGCGATGCGTTTGAACTCCTTGAGCTTGCCGACG